>JGI24890J29729_1000045_pt1 | contig 111109 bp, 69 predicted proteins | sample FreactcultureFD7_FD_29729 | JGI IMG/M metagenome (IMG submission 29729) | reverse complement strand
CCCTCTGGATGCAGGTCTTGTCCTGTTGCTTTCTCTGCGAGGCCCCTAATGCTTAAATCGACACCTTCTTGAACGTACTTGGGTTCTGCGCCTGGTCTGATCTGCTCTTCTAGTGAGGCGTATAGTTCTTGATCTGGCTTCGACCATTGATCTAGTGGCTTGCCTGCGTTCTTGTCATATAGCCACTCTAGGTCTTCACCGATACGTACTCTTTCATTGAATGTTCCGAATGATTTTGAGTTAGCAGGTGATACGCCGATGTCATAGACAATACCTGCTGGAGTTCCTTCTAGTCGTCCAAGAGCATATTGCGCTCCGATTCTANCACCTTTCTCTAGAGAACTTTTTTCTGGTTTATTCTCTGTATCAGGAGTGAAATCATCAGCAACAAAATCGTCTTGAGTATCTGGTTGAAAATCATCCGCTACAAAGTCATCTTTAGATTCTGTCATACTTAGCATCCATTCCTTCAAAAGGAGTTACTGTGCCTGTTTTACCTGTAACTTTATCTTTAACACGAATCTTACCTTCAGGAGTTTTCGGTGCTTCTTCTTTTGTATTATCTAATAAAGAACGGTTAAGAATATTTTCCATTGCATCTAAGATACCTTCTCTCTCAGCATCTCGGATAGAAGGGTCATATAGTTTTTCCGCTAAGGTCTCGAATTCAAGTTTGTTTCTGATAGGAATGGTTGTAGAAAGCTGAATTAGTGATTTACCTAGCTGCTCATATGTTCCTGCATCTTTAGCTGCTTCTCCACTAAACACTTTTCGAATACCTGTACCTACGCCAAGATTTCCTTTCTTTCCAATATCTCGCATCTCTTTAACAGTTTGAATACCTGCTTTTATCTGATCGTCAGTTGCAGCTCTTGCATGTGTTTTAATCGCTTTGTTTTCCATGATATCGAGCTGTCTATCTCTTTGCTCTTCGCTCTTACCCGTCGATCGTTTTCTCTCTTCGAATTCAGCAGATTCTTGTTCTTTTTCTGCCTTTAATTTCTGTTGAGTTGCTTTGAATTCTTCGATTCCCATTGTATTTTTGAAAAAGTTCTGTTTAGCTTGGTTATTGTATGTTTTGGTTCCGAGGATTGCTTGCATGATCTTATCCGCAGGAGGATTATCACCTAAGTCCAAGATAGATTTCTGTAAAGCCATCTCATCCGCGCGACTCTGATACCCTTGCGTAACACCAGACCCAAACAATTGACCTACTTCGGACCAGTCGTTCTCTTTAGGAAGAATTGTTACCATTGTTTACCCCGCAATTGCCATACCAGCCGCTTGTCCGAGACCTTGCCCAGCTCCTTTCACAAAGCCTTGCACTGCGCCTTCTGTTCCTGGCTTGTAGATGTTTTCTGTTGCTTTCGTTCCTAGCGCTGTTTGTACGCCTGCTAGTTTGTTTTGTTTCTGCTGATTCTTTGCGTTGTACATCAGCTCTGCTAACTTGGATTGAAGGTCTGTACCTGCTTTTGCGTTTGCTCTGAGAAAGTCGCCTCCTCGAAACTGATTGTTTGCTATAAATTTCTCCTGCAATTGAGGAAGAATCTCGTCTTGGAATTGCTTAAGTGCTGGCTGCGATACACCTTTCTCAAAAGCAGCAGCATCGAAGTCTCCGAAGAGGTCTTTCAAAGGACCTTCGCCACTTGTTAAACCTTCTGTAATGAGCTTAAGTAGCTCTTCCTGTTCCGGCGTTTGAGTAGAAAGCTGTTTAGACTTGCCTTTCTTGCCGAATAGGAACTCATTGAATTTAGGCATTTGTTACCCCTTAGTATAATAAACTGTTACGTAACCCGAATAAGCTGAGCGATTTGTGCCTCCACTTGTCAGGACTATATTTGTTCCATTTCGGACTATAGAAACATCATTAGCAGAATTAGATGGATCAACGTGCGGCATCAAAAGAGTGTTGCTAGTAGATAAAGCGCCATCACTTATGCAACAGACGATATCAATCACGATGAAATTTCCAGTGATCGCAAGAGGAATAACATTTGATGTTCCTCCTCCAGTCCATGCAGATGTCGGTGCAGTGATAGTCCAGATTGCTTTGTTATTGATCCATGCGAATGATGTTTGTCTCTCTCGCAAGAAGAAGCTCTCGTCATCAATGATTGTATTGACACTATTTGCCACGAGGATGTGTTGAGTCTGAAGCTGGTATTGAAACTGTTGCTTCTGGTCCTCTGGTTGCCCTTCATATTTCTGCCAAGAGAAGTTAGGTTGTAGCTTGCCCATTAGTTAAAGATCCTTCCGGCAGGTTTGAAGTAAGGGACAATGGCATGAATTCGAATCGGTTGGTCTAGATCTTCGGAACTGAAATCAGCAGCGTTTTGATAGAAGCGAATCGTGTGCTCTTTAGCTACAGCTCCTACGTAAATCCTCTTCCATACTTTCGTTTGCGGCATTGTAGGACTCATCGCATCAGTTGTCTTGAAAGTAAGTATTGTCTCTTGATAGAATCCAGCAGGAGTACCATCACTAAGCTCATAAAGCGTATCATCTCTGTAGAACTGCACACGTAACACAGAAGTATTGTTGGCACTTACGAAGATGTCTAGATACCCAAACCTGCACAACTCACCGCCTTCAATGAATGGATTAAAGTTCTTCGAGATCACATCAATCAGCACAGGCTCTTGCGTTCCATCAGGCAGCGTTAAAGTATTAGTGTTACCTAGAGTGTATACTACACCGTTTCTGTCGCCTGCGAGATCAACCAAAGCATTAAAGGATTCATAGAAACTTCCCCATGCGTAGTTAGCATCTCCCCAAGTATCGTAATTGTTGCCCCAAACATCTACCGAAGTAACCGTACCAAAACCAAGGCAATTAAAAGGAAAAGTATATACAGCATAAGTTTTATCTAAGTAGTTGAAAGCAAGCACGTTATCCGATCTTTGAATTGTAGCTGAATGATTAGAATCGAATTGCTTGAAGCAGAGCCAGCCTTCCTTGAAGTCATCGAATCTCTCGCCATAACATTGCCCGATGCTAGTTTGGTCTATTGAGATAATCGGCCCTTCGAAGAGGACTCTGTTGTTTAGTGTGAAGTCAGGAATAATCTCATCGGCACGTTGCACGTTAACGCCATCAGAAGCAACGATTGCCGGCTTCCCAACTGATGTGCCGTAGGAGTCATAGTTAATCGCAGAGTATCGTGTGTCGCAGCGCCAGATGTTATTCGTAGTATCCCATCTGAAAGGACCAAATGCATCTCCTGTGTAACGAAAAACTCGCTCGGAACTTGAGAAACGCACGATCATGTCCGAATTGATGAAGAAAAAGAGACGAATTGATTCAGAGGTTGGAGCATCTAAGAAGCTAGCCCCATTTGCTGAGATAAAACTAAGAGGATTAAGAACAACAGACCAATAAATAGAATTAGGAGCAGCAATCTGCATAACCGTCGGAGCAATTAACAAAAGTCTCTCTCGATTGATAGCAACATGAAGGCACTTGGATATGTCATAAGTAAAGTCGCCAGGTCGATCGGTTAGGTTTGTATTTAGATAATGTAAGCAAGACCCATCATAGTAGCGAATAGCATCCACGCTGTTAGTAATAAAAGCTTTAAAAGTATAGTTAGCCACACTGAAAAAGTTGGTATAGTCTCCACTGAAAACATCTCCATAAACGCAAGAAGCAATATTAAGTGTATCGGTCGTAAGTGGTGCAGCCGAGAATGTAATTGTAAAAGCACCAGTGCCGTAGTTAACGAAGCCGGTAGCAGTAGGTGTTCCAACGCCAGTCAACAAGCCGAAGCCATTGTCCGTGATTGTAGTCTTTACGGCAGGAGCATTACTGTACAAGACGATATTGACCATTCCAGGAACTAAAGGCATCCCAAAGGTTCCAGTGAATGTCAATGCTACACCGTTAAAAGCAGGTGTCGTTGCGTAAGCTTGCGTATGTGTCTCGTGAGGAATCTCTTCGATACCATTGTCAGTACCGGCAGCCGCAGCGACAATTCCAGACAGCGTAATGATGCGGCCAACTCGTCTTGTGTTGAAGATTAGGATGTCTTGCCCACCATTAATCGCGTAGTAGGGCTTAATTCCCATTATATCAGTGTCACCAGTCGAGGCAGTACTTAGGTAGTCATAGGTAAGAATTACTGCGTTGTAGCCCCCTGTAATGATGGCTGGTGCTGTGTTAAATGTAAGCGATACAGCTAGCGTGGAGATATTGACTGTTCCTGTGCCACCATTATTACTGACTAGATTGATGATATCTGGAGGTGTATCGGAACTATAGACGAAGTTTTCAATAGCAGTTCCACCAGAGTTAGTAGCTGCTTGTGCGGTGATGAGTTGAGTAGATGGGATGTGATTCAATGTCCCTGTAAAAGTCTTATTTGTGCCATCAGGAGCAGGAGATAGCACGATGGTCTCGGTGTAGCTCATTCTCGCATAGAGATCGTAGCCAGGAATTTTCTCAAGAACACCTCGATACAAGTGGGAATTCTTTAGAATCTGGTAAGCATCTCTCGGAAGAAGCCAAGGTTCAACCGACTCATCAAAACCAGTGCGGAAGTTAGAAATAGCGAAACCTTGATACTCTTTCATTAGATCGGCCAATAGATGAGTTTATAAGGTGCATTTGGATTCACATAATTAGAAGCAGCGGTAAGAGTCAATGCAGTACCCACAGCCGAAAGACTCACCACTGTTTGGCTACCTACTGCTGTTACAGATTGTTGTGGATAAACTGTTCCTCCGATTGCAAAGAAACCTAACGTGAGAGACAAGTTTGCAATCGAATTATTTGTTTTTACCATCACGAATCCTATACAATCATTAGCAACTGAACCAATTGATGCTGAAGGTTGTAGAGTTACTGTGCCAGAAGTTGAGACACCTGAAACAGGACGCTTGGCTCCATTGTATGAGAAGATGTTTCCACCAATCGCATACATAACTGCATTGATTCCTGTAGGCAAAGAAGAGATATCGCTACCCTGGTTCGGCATATCCAATCTCTGGTGAGAACCGACTGCCTCAGTAGTGATTTGGTTGCCATTCCATGTGTGGTTGACCTTCATTGCCGTGTCGATATAAGTGAAGTTGTCCTCAATCAAAGGCTGTGTGAAGGCAATCGTCTGTGTAGCCTGCGGAGTATTAGGGGTATAGGTTGACATTGTTTAGCCTCTTAAAATGTTGGAACAGAGCGCGTGTAAAGCAGCTCCTCGTAAGTGTCTTGCATGCAAACATCCTTGAATCGGTCGTACTCCGGAAGGTACTGATCGTATTGGCCCATCTGGTTGAATAGCTTGAATCTGTGAAGTGCAGCACCAAGCGCAATCAGTGGGCCAAGATCGGGACGAAATGGAACATCGGTGTAGTTAAGAAACGGCGCAGGTATTTTGATTCCCTGCATCTTGATTAAGTAAACCTGATCAGGAATTGGCCTTAGCACGAACATATTGACCGCGTTAAGGGTAGCCTGCGTCGCATCAAGAACAGGCTGTTGTGGAAAGAATAGGATGCCTTGTGGACGATTGGCGAAGTAGGTCTGAGAAGTTGCGACAATGTTTGTATTGACACCAGGAGGCGTTAGAAACTCAAGGCCAACAACCGCTCCAGTTACATAATCAACAGTGCCCAGCACAGGGCCAACAGAGTTAAGAGGAGAAACTTGGTTGAATCCTCCGGACCCATCATCTTGGACGACTTGAGTACCATCTGTGACATATAAACTCCTTGGTATGATCGGATAAGCCGAAACACTAAAAGTGAAGCTATTCAGAGTTCCATTACCGTTGCCAACCGTGAGTTTGTTCTCATTCTGCGGATAGTCTTGATAGAAAGTATCGGGACTAATGTACCACTCAATTGGGAAACCATCGGCCCATACGCTAGGGTTTACTGTCTGGAATCCTGTTGGAGCTAAGTACTGATCTATGTGGGCTTCTGTAAAGAACTGATAAAATGTGTAGCCCCAGAAGATTTTAAGCTCCTTGAGCAACACATATTGATAGTAATAATTGATAAGAGTCGCGCACTGGGCATCTGAATACATTGACGAATCAGGAATACCGCAGATAGAACGAAACTCGCTAAGAATGGCGTTGAAGTTCCATCCTGCTGTAGAGTTCCAATTGGCTAAAGGATAACCGCTGATTGGTCCAATGCTCATTATGCAGCCCTCTCACATACGAAGTGCGTTTTGTAGCCGGCAATGTAAATCTCTGGGAGACCTGAATTGTGGTTCTTTCGGTACTTCTCAATGTTTTCGCGGCAGCTCTCTAGATTGCGGATTACCTCTCTAGGAAGTTGATACGCGACACCATCGATGAGTTTGTACTGCTTGAATGGATGCGTCTTGCTGGAATAGTGAAACTCAAGTGGATAGCCTGGATCGCGTTGGTTTCTAAACACAATGCTCTCGTAGTCTGGCTTCTCTTTTGCGATTACTACTTTGTTTTCTTGCAGCGCTTCTTGCACTTCTTCGAGTGACTCATTCGCTGGGCCAGTCAGATGATTCTCTTGCAGCTTCTCGACTGGTTCTTTCTTTTGTTTTGATTTGGTAAATGCCATATATTCCTAAACGTTTATTGGTTGTGTGTTGTACATGAGTCCTGGAGGTTGACCTGCTAGAGCTGGATACGAGATGATGTTTATCTCTCCTCCACCCACGTAAGAATTAAAGGAGCTTGTATCGACCGGAAAACCTCGAATGGTGTATAGAGCGAACGTCATTGCATTCGTGTCTAAACTTCCGATGATGTATCTCTCGCGATTCACTTGATACATACCTAAGACGTTGGAGAAAGTGATCGTCATGCCATTCACCAGATAGAACGCTCCAGTCTCAGCAACAGAAGAAACCGTCACGATTCCAGGTGAATCTCGCGTGATATTGGTTACTTGGTAGACTGTCTCTGGAGGAAACCCGATTGGCGATGTCATAAAACTCCAATGTAAAGCGGCTTGACATTGAGGAAGGGTTGTTCAGACCCTTCCGCAAGTTGTTATCTACCAGCCAGTTGGCGTCGAGTAGAGTGCTTCCCAGCGCAGAACATCCCCGTTTGAACCGAGTACGCCTGATCCGAGTAATAGCCCCTCGAAACCGATATCCAATTGAAGACCAGCAGGATTACCAGGAATTAGAACCTGACCTGTCACTGAATTCAAAATTGGAGCTGTTGGAGGGTACGAGATCACATCTAACTCACCACCGGAGGTATATGTACCTAAAGTAGTGGTATCGACTGGGTTACCGAAAGTGTCGTACAAGTTGAATGTCTGACTTCCTGTAGAACCAGAGATGCCGGCAACGATGAAACGATTGGTGTTTAACCCAGTCATTCCATTCACACCAGAAATCGTCACTGTCATACCGTTAGCCAGAACCATTGAGTTGGTCGGGTTAACTGGGTTGACTGTTACGACGCCAGGATTTGCATTGCTGATACCTGTGATCGTGTAGATAGTGTTCTGCCAGTCTCCACCCAAGACTACAGGAGTAATCCCGTTGCTTGTAATTTTGGAAACTGCTGCAACACCGGCTGTATAGGTTGTGATAATCGCAGAAGCGTTAGGGAAACCTTTGATCCAGAAAGACTCGCCTACACCTGATAAAGTGCCTGCGTAAAGTACAGTCTGGTTGTAGATTCGAAACACATCTGGGACAAACCCTAATGCTAAATTCACGCCGCTGCTGATTAAGGCAGTCGTAGAATTAATTGTACCTGTTCTGTATTGGCTCATTTTACTATTCTCCTATTGATTAAAGGTTCTGTGTTGACAAGAGGCGTGTAATCCAGTTGTCATTCAATAGGCGAGTAGCAAACGGATACTTGTAACCTACTGAACCTCTTTGGTTTAATGGGTCAGATGTACCGCTAGAACCAAGTGGCTTAACGATAAATTCGGCCTCTTTCGAACCAAGCTTCACAACGCCATAAGCCTCTTGACCGAGGATGATGTTGCTCCACACAGGAATCGATGCACCGTTGTTGAAACCGTTAGTGCTCAAGAGCCAGCGTACGTTGTTTGTTGAACCCCATTCTGCTTCTAACGCGTCCATTGGGTTTGGATAGTTAGCTGCACTCAAGAAGTCCGCGCATGCTTCAAGGTCATTCTGGATTGTAACGTCCATGAATCCCCAGTAGCTCGAACGAACAGGGCTTGTCGCAAAGCGGTTCTCGCCAGGAATAGGCTTAGTCATCAGCCTTGCATTACCAAGACGAAGTGCTCGCACTGCTGTCTTAATATCTGCGGTCGTGATTTCTGTAGGCGTGTTCCCGTTAGTGCCCTCAGAACATAGAATGGAGGACGCCGTAGAGACCATCATATTTCTGATAAGTGTATCGATCGTCAAACCTAATTGAAGCGAAAGAACCCTTGTGGCCTCATTAAGAACCCTATCTTGGACTGTGAATTGGACTTGATCGGTGATGGTGACAAAGTTTCCGTACCACTTAATTTGGGTAGAGAAGTCAGTCACACTTAAGCTATCGCCAGGAGGAGTTGTACCATCTTGAATAGGTACTGTTGCTGCTGACAATGTACTGTAACGTCTGAAGACCATCTGATCGCCAGAGTTAAGAGGAATTGTTCGTTTTTGTGCAAACATGTCATAGATGTAGTAAGGACGGGCCAAGGTCAACAGAAGTCTATCAAAGTATGTTCTAACTTCTGGAGGTACTTGGGCGGTTGTTGTAATTGGCATATCTAAACCTTGCTAGTTAGATATTCGCCAGATTTCTCCCTGCAATCTTCATAAAGTCTTCATCAGACATGCTTGCGTAATAATCAGCCGAGCTTAACGTTCCATTGCCACCGATTGAATTAATCGTCTGTGGCTTCTGTGCGTTCGCAATGGCCCTCTGTGCATCTCCACTATTCTGGTATTGACCTTGTGGTTGCTGCTGTTGGGTCTTTGCATTCAACTCCGCTAACAAGTAGGCAGCTTCGTATGGATTGCTAGAGTTTTTAATCATCTCTGCGAATATCGGATTTTTACTTGTTAACTGCGGTACGTGCTGAGTGACTAAGTTGTTCCAGTCCGAGTGCTGTGATTTGGTTTGAACTGCTGCCAGTTGATCCCGAAACTCTTCTCTGAGTCTTTGGTTTTCCTGACGAATTGTTTCAAACGCCTGCTTCACATTGCTCGAATCGCCCCAGTCAGATTCTTCCCACTTGCTAATCGGGTCTTCTCTCTGTTGCGGTGCTGGAGTAGGAGCTTTGGCGTAGGCTTCTGCTTGACCTTTCCAATACTCTCTCTCTTCCTTCATCTTGCTCACTTCACCACGTAGTGCCTCGAAGTTCATTTCCTTCTGAGACATCTGTCCTTGACCGGCGACTTCAAAGTTTTGTTTAACGCCCATATCTAACGGATCACCGACGGCATGACCCACGTTTACGTCTTGATACGAGTTGTATTGAGGTGCTACTTGCGGATCAGGAAACAACTCACTCCCTGGTCTCGACATATCTAAATCGTTCATTCAACTTTCCTTTTGGCCACGGCGACTGACCTCGTTACGCCCGTTTTTCAAAAAAATTCTTGTCACTATGAGCAAAAATTTTTTAAGACACCAACTTTCTCCTTACAGAGATTGTCGAGCACATATTACCTCTATTGGTACATGTACATTACGCTAGCAAGATCGAACCTGATTTCTCAGCCGCTTGCCCTACAGTAGTGATGATATCGTTCTTGTTCGTTGACAACTCCGTCTCGCTGAGGGGAACGTCAAACGGCAAGCTCAAATCCGCTTCTACTGTTAATCTTTGGTCTGCATGACTCCACTTAAAGACCATTACTCCAACCATTGCTTGAGGAGGTCTCTTTGCTATCACTTCCCAGCCCATGACGATTCCGTTCTGAACCTTCACGTGTGGTTTCGCAGCAAACAATACCCAGAAGTCGTGTTGAAACTTTTCTGCGTATTTCTCGGCTAAACGGTTAGCATCGGTCCAACAGTCTCTCGCCATTGGTTCCCTCGTCTCGCCCATCTCCTGCATGTTAGAGTTGCGCTTTTGACCTATCAGTGTAGTTTGCATCTAGTTACCTACGCCCAGGGGTATTCTCTGAACTGAGAGTGGGCCATTGATTCGCTCTTCTCACAACCACGCTTTCCAGCCAGGCCATAAGCTTCGTCCATTGCTTCCACTTTCATTTCCATGACTCCACTCCAATCCATTGCAACGCCATGAGGTGTAGTCTCTGATTGATGACTTACCATTGGCGAGCGTTCGTTGTAGTGCTCCATGCTCTCGAATCCACCTTGTCTCCCTGAAGGATTCTCTTTCATGTTATGCTCCTTGTTGTTACTTACTAGGCTTCGCTTTTGGCGTCCTAGATTTTTTTAACCTCTTCATAATGCTAGAGGGTGTGTGTGCATGCTCAGCCTTTTTCAACTGACTGCGTGCTTTTTCTAAGGCGTTCATTTTCTTAACCATATCCTCGACCTTCTGTCCCGTATTTAGCGCTAGGAAGCAATGTGTTTTGAAGTTCTCTTGGGTTTTCGTAAATCGCTTTCCCTGGCTTCACTCCTTGCCATTCTTCCCAGTATTCGTGTTGTGCTCTTTCATCTGCTAAAGCTCTCTGAATCTCAGTTCTTTCCGTACCTTTCGAAGAAGGCGCCGATTGTCTCTTGTAATTGCCTTCCATTTGCTTGTGCGCCCATACTCCTGGAAGTGGATGAAATGTCGGATTGTAGCTGTCGTATTGTCCTGGTTGAGGTTTTAGCGTATTGAGTGGTGCATTTCCCTTCATTAGAATGATCCCTTTCCAAGTGGAGAGCTTCCATCGTTATGTCCATACTCGTAGAGATACGTTTGCTCATGTCTCTTACGCTCATCATCTTGCATCACTTGCATGTCGCTCTTTGGCTTGTTAATCTGTCCTTGGAGAATAGGCTCTATCGCTGGTCCTGGTAGTTTCGCCTTTGTCTTTGGGCCGACCACTGCTGTATAGCCGCCTTCTCCTTGGAACATACTTGCTGTCATTCTACTCTCCTAAGAACCACTTCAATCTTTTGATATCTTCGGCTAACTCTTTCTTCTCTTCTTCATCCCACACTAATCGCATGCTATCTATACATTTAAGTTCGCTCAGCATTCGTTTTGATTCTATGTTTCGCTTTGCTAATTTCGCATAGTTACCAGGCAATGAATCGAAGAGTAGATCTATCTCGTCTTTTGTTACGCCATTAAGGGGTTCCACTAAACTGAATACCTTCGCAGTAATCGATCTCTTGGCCGGCAATCATGGTGTACTTTCTCGCACTTCTCATGGATGTTTCGTCTCTCTCTAAATACTCTCTCGCATGGGGCTGCATTCCGGTTGTATCCAGTTGTGTCGCCCAGCTCGGAATCAATTCATCTGTCTGGTACTTATCCAATCTTCGAGTAGTTCCTAATGCTAAATAGTCATTGCCGTGACTCCTATTAGCATCATCCATTCCCATCTGCTCTTCTGCTCTAGATGCGCGAAACTCTTGGTGAATCGTCTCGTCATCGCCTGGCCATCTCTGTTTTTTCATGTCTACCTCTTGTAATGCTTGGCTAAATGTTCCAACCGAAGCTTCTTACCTTCTTTGTGTCGATCTACTTCATTCATTAGCGCTTCATGCACGTCAATTTGCGATACTGGTGTAGAATGCTCTGCTTGGTTGCCAGATCGCTTTTGTATGTGGTGCTGTAGGTCTGTACCGGCCACTCTCATATCTGAGTCCCCAGCGCCCATAAAACCCCATCCATCGTTGTTCACGTTACTTACCTTTGACTGCTGGTTGAGGAACTACCGTATCGCCGGCTTTTAACCGCTGTTCTTCTTCTACGCCGCGAATGATGTTAAGTATTCTCTCTGCGTGTTCAATCGATCGGCCATGCATGTTTTGATCCATCTCGTCGAATTCTTTACTTGCTCGGATGATATCAAGTACGCTTCTGGCTCTCTCTTCTTGTGCTGCTGCCAATCGCTCTTCTGATAACGCGGCATCGTATTTAATCCTGCTAAGCCGCTCTTCTCCCAGTGCCACATCTCCATATGCTTTTGCTTCGAGGAGCTTGTTGACTCTTGCTTTGTCTTCCAAATCTGACTTCTGTTGTTGCTTCGCCATTTGATTCTGTTCCTCGATCTTCTCCATGAACTTCTTCTGAATCGGAAACGGTGACAACTCCCAAAGCATCTCGTCTGGTACTGCTGTTCCTCCGGCCTTCATTGACCATGCTTGTAAGAATGCTTGCTGCTTCTGTGTAGCTGTCATTACGGCAGGGACAATATCAACGTCATACTCAAGGAAAGTCTTGTTATAAAACTCGGCTGTTGGTGTTTGTTTGATGATTCTCTGCACCTTTTCTGGAGTGTAGTTTTGAATCATCTTGAGCACTTTCTTACTCAGGAGGTATTGTGATTCTTTTAAATTGTCGAATATTGGACCGAGACCCATCATTCCTAACGCTTGCTTCATCTGGAACAAAACAGAACTCATTCGGTCTGTATCGTCCACTGTCAAGCTGTTGAGGTCCACCATGTCGCTCATGTCTTTGTCGAATGTGTCGCTTAAGGCAAACAAACTCTCAGGAATCGTAGGTGCATCAATTCTCTCTGCATCGCCAACTTCATAGCCAGGATTGAAGAAGATGACTTTACCTTGACCTGATTGAAACAATGACTTCGGATTTGAAACAGCCCCAGATTTTACTTTCCAGCCTGCACCAATTTGAGAATCGACGATATCCAGCATCTTGGAGCGTCTCATGTTGAACTCTTCTTGCGGATCTCTAAGCAGTCTTACTAGAGACTGTATCTTCCACTGAAATAGATCGTATGACCCGTCGAACACTGTATAGAAGGGCACAAAAGGGTACTCTCCAATGCCCCAGGGATCCTCACCACTGTAAAGCAATCGGTTCTCGACAATTACGTTATACTCAACTGTTTTGTAGTAACCTTCGATCACAGCAAGATTCGGAAAGAACCTTTGCATCATCGTCAGTCTTTTCTTATCACCTTTCCAAGGCTTCTGCTCCCCAGTCTGTTTATCGATGAGCAGCCAGCCTTTTTTATATCGCTGTTTCCAATACTCATTATAGGCGAGAAGCTCTTGCAGCCCCCACTGTCTAGCGTAGGGTTCATATGTAAACTTTTCGTCTCTGTTTCCGTATCCCATTGCATCGATTTCTCTCTCGCAACCAGGAACCATTGACTTAATCGCATCTTTGGCCAAGTACTTACGTCTAGCTACAAAGGTACAGTCTTCAAGGTCAGGACGAACACTAAAGGGGTCCCAGATAACGTCATTCCAATGGTCAAGGTGAAAGGAGATCCGTCCATTCACATAATCTTGTCGATAGTCAACCCACGGCGAAACCCAAGCCACTCCAGAACATAAACTTGCTAGAAACGCTTTGCTGATGATTCCATAACCGTTTGGCTGCATCACGTGTCTCAGAAGTTCAGTCAATTGCTCGGCTGTTTCTTCGTTACCTGTTTCGAACGGCATCACAATACTGGCATTGGCATGAGCTTTTTGATAGCCACTAACCATGTTGACAATCTTGCGTACTTTGTTGAATGTAAAAGAATTTCTTCGCTCTTCATTCAAGTAACGCATCTGTTCTAAGGACCACTGATTGCCGAGATAAAACCCAACGTCACGATAAGCTTCTGCATAGTAAGTGTTTAGCAGCATGTAAGCGCGATTGTAATCCTGGGTAAAATCACTGACGATATCGTAATCTGGCATGAACCCTGCTGTTTTTCAAATAAATTGTATGTATCTATCTGATTCGCACTAAACTCTTTTTTTGAATTTATGGCAAGGAAAATTTGACAAAGAGATTTTTTAATTTTGACAAGAAGTGATTGAAAGGAGTAATTTGACGTTACGAAAACAAAAAGGGCCACCTTGTAGGGTGACCCTTTTCTGAATGGACAAACCTAAACTGCCCACTACGACATAGGCGATTAGGAAAACGAAGACTGATATCTTGTCTCCGATTATCTTAATCCCTTGTATTTTGCGCAACAGAAAAGCAAGGAATTAAACACTACATGAAGTCTAATACTCCCAATTCACAAGAAAAATATCCACCAAACCCAGCGATTCACGATATCCAACCAGGCGATGTCATATATGATGAAGCTGAGGCAGACGCTATTGAAAGATGCCCACACGATAAAGAAAATCCATATGTCATAATCAGCTCAGAACTACTAAGAAATCAATCTCTATCACCTGAATGTCGCTGGCTTTTATGTTATCTTCTCTCAAATGAAAAAGGTTGGCGGATTAATCGAAGGCAGGTAGCTAATCATTTAAAAGGTCAATGCGGTAGGGATAAAATAGATAGCATCTTTAACGAAGCAATCGATGCCGGTTACATGAAAAAGCAAGACATCCTCATTAGAAGAGATAAAGGAGGGGCTCTACGTAGATGTAAATATTATATCTCAGAAACACCTAAATTCAAAAAATGTTTCCAACACACGCCTTTTCAGGGCCCTGGATTCCAAGGCACGGAAAACACGGGTGATAAAGTAGTATCAAGGAAAGTATTATCAAGTCCAAGTATTAATAATCCTCCTCTATCATCTCCTCCAGAAAAATCTACTGCTATAAAATCTCCTAAGAAAATATCGCTTCGCTCGGAGGAGGAGGATTTAGCTGCGCAGAAAGAAATAAAGGCTTATGAGATTCTTGATACCACAACATTGTCTCCTAAAGATAAAATTCGTCTAACCAAAGAGTATCCTGAAGAAAAAGTTATTGATGCCGTTAAAATTTCTAAAACTCAAACCATCAAGAAATCACTTATGTCATTGCTAATCAATATATTAAACAATCCTGATAAATGGCAAAATCCTCCTGAAAGAAAATCACAACCTTTTAAACCTGAAGATATTATTCAATATAACCAAGAAAAAGCCATCGAATACAACGAGAAGCTAAAGAAACAAAAAGGAGTCGCAAGAGAACGACATCTTAAGCCAGGAAGCAAAACTCATGATACGGTTCCTCTCGAAAAAGTGGCGAAAGAAAATGACACAATGATCTTTGAAAGTAATGCTATGCGTATTGTTCTTGGTGGATTTTTAACAACTGTTTCTCTAAGATCGTCCGAGTTTACAAAGGACATCAAGGACGCAATCGCACATCTGAGGTGACATTACTCTCTCGTGCGAAGTAAATACAAACCATATACCAAGACAGTAGGAAGACATGACATATTCTGACACACCATCCGGAGCTAATCGAAACTCGAAACACTCTGGAGAAAAAGGACCTAAATCATTCGAAGATGAGGGAATCACTTTAAAAGACCTCTTATGTTCTTACATTATGGACGCTCTAGACAAAACTAAATCTTCCAACCCCAACGATCTTTCATCAAACCATACTCCACATCCCCAACTCCCATGTCCGGTCGAAAGTCTGATTCGGTTATTGCCAGCATGCGAAAGGCATCTGCGCCATGACTCGTGTAATCATGGAAAGGTTTGTCACCATACACCCGATACTTCTCATTATAAGTCTTCCGATAGTTCTCAAGACACTTCAGGCCATGTTCACACCGTTTCTCGTCAAACCAACACCTGGAGAGAAGCATACGAACAGACTCTATGCCTGATTCTAAACTCAATCTTGGCGCGACCCGAAAATTTAGTCCAAGCTTCCGCGCTGTTTCCAGCCTTGTCTTCCCTGTTGTCAACTCCCTCGCTTGAATGTCATGTGGAGCAACATTTAGGTCATACACGCATCCGGTTTCTCGACGGAAATCATCCAAAACGCGTGCATAGTGAGCTAGTCCTTCACCAGAATTTTCATAATAGTTGACAAGATGAATTTCTTTCCCGACAAATTGTGCGAACCAGATAGCAGTCGAGTCGCCAATGCCCAGATCCCAGTACGTCCGAATAGGAAGTGCTGGGTCAAATGGAACCTTGCAAAGCTGCCCTTTCTTTCGAAGCTCATCCATCTGGCGGCCATAGTAGGAACCTTCCTGACCTCGGTTAAAGTTGCAGTAGAATTCTTGCTGTATCATGTCTTCAGGCATGCCTTTTCTGCGCTCGGATTCAATCTGCGCTTCCGTAAGCACTCCCGTTTCACGTACTGTAAGAACCTCAAAGAACCACTCATCCGGATTCCTCCTCGCAATTTCAGCAAGTTCAAAGCCATGATTCTTACCGCGAGGTGTATAGATAAAAGCACACCAACCGCCATTCGCAGCAAGAATTGGCTTAACAAACTCATATGCCATCGGGTCCATCAGACTCCACTCACTGAATATCACTCCTCTAGGGTTCGTTCCCATAATCGCATCGTAACTATCCGCACCTATAAGCTGTATCAACGATTGACCTCTGGCTCCGTTAATCCAAACCTTCATCTCTGTGTTATTTGGGTTCCCGTCTATAATTGCCTTTGGAATATAATCGAGCATCCTTTTGCCGTCGTTAGTCATACCATCCCAGATAACCCTCTTAGCTTGAGCAAAACTAGGCAAAAAGTAGTAGTAGGTTCCTGGCTCCAAGTAGGCTCGCTTAATCATGTAGTTCCACATAGTAGTGTCTTTCCCACCACGCCGATGGACAACCCAACAAGCATTGCGACACCCATCATCTAGGGCAGTTAAAATTTTTTCTTGATAGTGACGAGGCGAGTAGCCGTAAGGGATAGTAATTGTAGCCATGCAAAAGTTCCTTGGTTAGAACTTCCTCATAACTAAAATTTGAATTTGACACAACTTATTAGATACTTTTTGAAAAAGAGACGCAGGCAAGCTTAAGACTCACCTGCTTTTGATGTCTCCTCCTCTCTATCGTACGTCTCACCGGAATCCAGCAAGTAGAGAGGGCCATACCTTAACCTACAAGGATGAATTATTATTAACACCACAAGTCAACATGAGCCTAGCAAGATTCGAACTTGCGCTAAGAGATTGAAAACCTCCTGTGCTAACCGCTACACTATAGACCCTAAATCTTTCCATTCCTCTTCTTTCTTCTTCCTCGTAACTCTTTTAATCTATTGAATTCTTTCATAAACAACTCAGGATTATTTATATACGATTCTTCATTTTCATTTAACCAATCAGAAGCCTCGTCATAAGTGCAAAATGATAGAGTCAACTTAGGTATGCCAACACGACAAATTCTAGCTTGCCATGATACATGCTTTTCTTTTTTATATACTTTTACAACTGATCCCATTGAAGAAGGTGGGACTCGAACCCACGACACTGCATGAAAACAACCGCTCCACCTTTTACGGTACTGGATGCTCATCGCCCCTCTACCAACTGAGTTACTTCTTCGAAATCCCAGGTATTTAACGACTTTTACTGGGGAAACTGTCGTTGGACTTATCTTGGATACCATCTATGGCTAGACAGGCCAGTTCTTGTGCCAAAATTGTCGCCGGAGGTGAGATTCGAACTCACGTGCGCTCCCGTGTAAGGGGTGCTGCTTTACCACTAAGCTACTCACAGCGATGATGGAGGTTTTTTTTAAGTAGATACTCGCCAAACTACTAAGCCAAGTGAAGGATTCGAACCTTCGGTCCCCACGCTCTCGGTACACTGCTAAAGGGACACCCTCCGAGTTTATCGCCACTACAGCTCAGGGTCGGTTTCGGCCATACTCACCCAACTTGGCATAGGCTCCTGAAGGATTTGAACCTCCGACTCCCTACTTAACAGGCAGGCGCTCTACCACTGAGCTAAGGAGCCGTCTCAATCTCTGACATCTCTAGATCCTCGACTTCACGACTCAAGTACCAAATAGCCTTCTTAAGGTCTTCTTTCTTGCATCCCTTCTTTCCAGCTCTTAGGATGTACTTTACCGCATTGCCGAGGCAGAAACCTAATCCAAACGCCTCAATCACCTGTATACACTCTAGCCCACGACCCTTGTAATGCGAAGGATGATTGATGTTGTCTGTCATTAGCGCTTCCCTTTCTTCTCTAGCTTGTCAACTTTCTTGTCTTGCTTCTGGTCAGCCTTCAAAAGAACCTTATTGTCTTTCTTGGCTTTGTTTAAGTCTTTATCAACTTTTTTAATCAATTTGTCCATAGTTTTCCTCTACTTTTTGAATCCTTTTAATGTTTCTGCCAATCTTGCACGCTTGCCTTCTTTACCAGGCTTCTCCGCAGCAACTTCTAGTTTCTTCGCTGGAATCTTTTTACCTTCTGGAACGCCTAACTCTTTGTGAAGCGCGCCTGGTTTCTTAATCGCACCCTGAATCCATTTCTCTTTCGCCACTTTTAACCTCAATCTCAAAGTTTACCGGTTTGTTTACAGGCTCATACGACCTATTCATATGCGCCACATTCATCGATACATACCCATTCGCAATAGATGTACCGTAGGACTCATGTATGTGCCCGAAGATGTGATATTTCAACTTGAGCTGTCTTACCCTATCACCCAACGCAATTGATCCTACATTCTCCCTACGAATCGTTTTATCAAGTACCATCCAAGGAGGTCCATGCGAAATTAGTATGTCTGTATCTTCTGGAATTAAGCTAAACTTCTCCCCAANCTGTAATTCCGTCTGCAACATATATCCGTCACACAAAGGATTCACGCCTTCAAACCATCTCGTCCACGGCGTTCCGTATATCTTAAGTCCTTGATACTCAGTTCCTTTATCGCAGAGATACGTCGCACCCATCCATTGATCACTAAAATAGAACTGTCCTCTTTCTATACATTTATCGTGATTGCCTGCAATAAATATTTTTTTATCATAGTCTTGTGCTTGTAGCCAATCCCTGAACCAGAAATACTCATCTATCCTATCCATCGACGTAAGATCACCTGCAATGATAAGCAAGTCTCCTCCTTCTAGATTTGGATACTCGCCATGCAGATCACTTACGCAAGTCACTCTCATAAGACCTTTATCTCCGTCAATTGTTTATACTCTACTATCGCGTTTTGACCATAGTAGCCACTGGAGCTGCGTTTAAATGGACGAATCTATGCGTCTTTCAACACACCGATCACATCTTTCTCACCAATTATTAGGTAAGGTGCATCATCCGTGCCACCTGCGATCTTTGTTCCGGCATAAGGAAACAACAGCACCCTATCGCCTTCCTTAATTGGAAACTCGACCTTCTCTCCTACACCAATCACATCGGCCTGCAAAGGTTCATCTGATTGCCTCGCGATTAACAACACACTCTTCTTCTCTGGTGCTCGTATCTGCACTAATAAGCTTCTTCCAACTGGTAATAACTTCATAAATTCTTCTTCCTCATTACTTTTGCTTTCTTGTGCCATTCAATTGTTTCACCATCATCTGCTACCCAACCATGTTTCTTCTCATTGGGTTTAAATAACTTATGATCAGACTCTCTTTCCCATTCGTCATCTAGATAGATATAAACAGGAGGATGCTTGCCTATCCACTTCATTTCTCGTATCCTAGGTTAATAACTTTGAAACTAATGGGCATGGTTCCAATGTTTTCCTGCGAACGAATTACCACACCTTCTCTTTCTCTTCCGTTTGAATACTTACCTTCGCCTTTTAGCTCAATACCTTCTTTATCAAACGTGAATCCATGCTCAAGAATCGGACACATAGGAAACTCTAGCTTCTTACAGAGATTCACAAGTTCCTGCATACTAAGATATCTGTGCTCATCAATCTTATATGCACTGAACGCAAAGCCATCAATCGCACTAAGGCCCATCGGATTACTCTGAATGCCTGGGCCGCAAGTTTCCCACTGCAACGCGTAACCTTCCGGAAGCTTCTCCTCTACACCATATTTCTTGCACACAACCCAATAGCCATTGTCAGCATTGAATTGAAGCTCAAGGTTCCTACTACACAAACCGAACTGTCCTTTATAGCGAAATGCAGTGGTTGATGAACCGTCTGTTTTCTCTGTTATGTAATAAGGCTTTCCATGCAATTGATCCACAAGATCGAAATGCCGCTGATAATTAAGCTCATCTGTCTTTGGAATGAATCCTGGGAAGTTACCTTTCGCAAGACCTTGTAAATGCGCCGGAACTGGCTTGGAATATTTAGTAACTCCTTTGAATTCCGTAATATCATAGCCTAACCAAATTCCATCTTGTGGGTTTAGAAGTGGCATAATCACTACTTCACTCGGAGCGCCACGAAACCTTCTCATCTTGACGCGCCAGTGACTAGAAGCCATAAACTTCATGCGCACATCATCTTCTGGCACTAACGCATCCGGTAAATAAACCTCACACAAATCATTCAAACCTAACTCTGCCTTTCGAACTACTCCCTTCCACTTCCCCCCGTGGCCACACACAACAGTCGCGCTAACGATCTGATCTGCGTTGGGAATAGCATCGATGGCGATAATTTTGCCTACGTATACTAAACCTTCATCCATTAGTCCCTATCTTCCATCTCTTCCAAAATGTTAAGTTGTTCATGTAACAATTTAATACTTGATCTAGCGTTTCTATTATTCTTTCTAACTATATATTCTAAAGCCTGCTTATTACACCTAAGAAGCTCCACCAATAACTCTCTAATTTCTTTAAGAATGTTTCTATCATGTTCACCTAATGTCATCTCTCCTCCTAATCCTTATATGGGTCCCATTCTCTTCCATCTGCCATGCATACCCCTATTGGCTGCAAAGTATGTAGTATCTTTATTGTAGAAGCATGCGCTGCGAGAACTTGCTCAATGCGTTTATAGGCATAAGGGGACTCGTCGAGGTCACTTCCGCGCACTTCGACTCCGGCATTCTTAATCCAAGCATCATGCAGGTCTTTGTTAACCAAACCTTCTCTGGTGACATTACCGCGGCGATCTCTTTTACCCTTTGCTTGCATTCTTCCCATCGCACGGCCTGCTCCATGTACTGTTGAGTATAATAGTGCTGGTGATTCTGCGGATTCGACGCCCTCAAAGATGACTGAAATATCTCCCATAGAGCCTCCGACAAATCCTTTCTGACCTGGGAAAGCAGGTGTAGCTCCTTTTCTGACAACCCATAAGTCTCGATCAAAATGCCGCTCTTTCCAGGCAAAATTATGGTGGTTATGTACTTGCTCAACGATGTTTGCTCTAAGTATTTTTGCAACCCTTGAACAAACCCAATCTCTACCCGCGTAAGCATATCTACCAGCGAGTTCCATGCACTTAAGATACTGTTCTCCGAGGTCTGAATCCTCACTAAAAATAACCGGCGTTGCGTGAACTCCATCTTTACCTCCCCCTTCTTTTATAAAATGTGTACAAATCGAATGCCCCAAACCACGTGAGCCAAAATGAACCCCCACCCAAATGCGATTAAGCTCGTCAGTAAAAATATCCACGTAGTGATTGCCCGATCCCACCGTTCCCAACTGCGCCATAGCTTTATCTTTAAGACCACGAAGCAAAGGGATATCATTCCATAAAGGATCATCAAACAACTCATGGTCTACTCTATCCTCATTTTTTCTTCCCATTCCGAAACTAATGTGCTTCTGCACCTCGTTCATCGTTCTATATATGTTACTTTTAACCCCATCAGCATCCGAATCCACGCGAATAGCTTTATTCCCACAAGCAATATCAAATCCCACCCCGTTAACACAGATTTTGGATTCATAAGCAATAACGCCTCCAACAGGAACACTATAACCAATGTGATGGTCGGCCATAAGGGCAGCATAACTCGCTTCATACTTGGCTGCCTCTTGCATCTGCTGGACCGCCTCGATCAGAGGTTCTCCTACTACACGAATTTCCATCTTTTACCCACTTTTTTATCAATTTTTGCACTGTTTTCTCGCTAACAGGCGTATAATTCCACAATTCGACACACATACACGCTTGCATACCATGAAAAAAGGGAGTTCCCTTCTCATGCACGTGTCCATGCAACGTTAGAAGGTCAGCTCCTCCCATCTTCGGGTAATGAACCATGCGCACTTCATACCCGTCGATCAAGATTGTCGCTTCTTCTAAGACCGTAGCGAAGCCAATCCTCTTCATCTTGCTAACTGTACCGTCGTGATTTCCCCGAATCAGTATTTTGTTACCCTTGAGAGCATGAAATATATCAGTAAGATAGCTAGTAGTTGATAATCCAAAATCCCCAAGCATAAACACATCATCATCTTCACCAACTGTCTTATTCCATCTCGCAATCATCACGTCGTCCATCTGCTGCACATGCTCAAAAGGACGACCACTATACTCTATAACATTCGCATGACCAAAGTGCGTGTCGCTAATAAACCATCTCATAACGGCGGCCTAGTGAGTAACGCCCACGCAATTGAATACATCACCACACCGAAACCACTCATCGCTATAAATGCACCCAAATCAACTAAATCAATTCGCTTCATTTTGCTAACCCCAAGTTAGGTATCATTCTCATGTCAATCACTTTCATCTCGTAAGCCTTAATTGGATTGTTATCATTCCACCTGTCATAAAGCTCATCCAATTTATCAAGAAACCGATTCAAAAGAGTCTTGCTCGTGTTCCTAATCGACACTTTCACTTCTGGCTTCACTCGACACTCTAAATCAATACAATTCACTCGCCAAACCCAAGTCAGCTCATGATTGCCCCACTTGGTCTCGCGATAATCATCCAAAGGCATAGTCAAATGCGGCGTCTTCTTACACCACGGACACGGCTTCAACGGAGCTTCTACTAGACATCCTCGTACTGTTATCTGCTTGTATCCATTCATTTCTTTAACTCCTTCACTACCGCCATCATAAATACTGCAACAAACAACAGCGGCACTATCAAGCACCACCAAACCGCAATCACTATCAAAGGCGCAAACACCCACCACCACGAAATAGTAATCAGCGCACATAGCTTCAGCACCAAAAGCACAATAAATAAGATGCTACACAATCCCAGTTTCATTATTTTTCCTCTCTAGTTTGTACTAAATTCACCACCCAATGCCCATCCAACCGATAAAACTGCGAACTAGCTGTATCATAGCAGTCAAACCAGCGTCCACATTTAGACACAAACGAAAGAGTTGGCGATTCAGTATCAAGTTTCCAGCCTTCAGAAGCATAACGATTCTTGATCTCATTGACACGCTCCACACTCATCGGCCCTCGGTACACATACATCCCCCCGTGACATGGCTTCAGCTTTTCTTCTTCTCTCTTCGATTGTTCCCCATCTTCTGTCTTCGAATTCGTCATCTTCCCATTCAAACTCCTCTATCCATTCGTACCAAGGAAACCTGTCGATCTTCCTCGCAACTGCTCTCGCAACTCTGGGCATCTCGTATCCTCCTCATCTTGATTCGTATCTCCTCAATCAACTCGGCATGACGGGAAGCGCTACACCAAATCACCTGCACCTCGACTGTCTCTGCCTCACCACGCCATCTAGTCATCTTCTCGCCAGTAACGTTCACCCAAAGATACACGATCCACATTCAATACCTCGCTTAACTTGTTAATTACCTTTTCTCTCTGACAAGAAAGCCACTCATTCTCGCAATACTCCAGGTCTCTCTTCAACCTCAGTAACGAGTCCGACATTGTGTTTTGTCCATACTGGCTAAGTTCATCGATCCTCTTGCGAATCTCTTCCTTCATCAATATGATTCTCTTTCTATCTTCTAAGTCACTGTCCAGTATCTCAAACTCGTACTTCATATACCTCTCCAAAAGTTATTGTAGGCAAAGTTCCCCTAGCGCAAAGGTTCCTATAACTAGCGCTTCAAGCAACAAAATGCAAAAAAAGGTATAACTATGCAAGAAATATTTTAATCAAAGCAAAGATTTATCTTGACTACTCTCTTAAAATGTAGATAATCGAACGCAGAGAGGGGCACAGAAGTTACGTGAGCTTTTTGAAACAAAACAATCTCACTCTTCTCGCAAAGCGACTGATAACAAAGCCGAGATGAAATCAAATCTCTATCATGTAAATACTTAAGTGCTTGATTATCAATAGCTTCTTCTCGTAGATAAGTGAAAGTTAAAACAAGAAGCTAATTCAACGCCTCAAAAATGAAAAAAAAGTCCCTACTTTGGATAATTTTTTGTGAAAGTTACCTAATTTGGATAATTTTTTGTGGTGGTCCTGTCAATGGGGATACACCACCGCACTGGGGCAACACCCTCCTTAACATAGACAAATTCAATCTTTAACTTGCTATCATTTAGAGGTATTCATAATACATATTATGGTTTAAGATTGCTCTAGTATATCTGTGCGTGCTTTAGATGATGCGTAACTTACAATGTTCACCGCAAGCTGTCCTTTGTGTTCGGCTTCAACGTCAATCTTATCTCTCCAGCCGTAACGATTGCTCATGTTATAAAACCATGTGCGACTATTGCCTAAGCATTGCCCGTTAGCTTGCTTGCTTCCAATTGTTTCCCAATACTCTTTGCCTTGCCTTAAGCTATTGTCTAATTCTTCCTGCACAAACTCTTCAGGATACACTTTAAGGTACTTCCTAATAGAATCAGTTCCTAAAGGTCCAAAACAATCCAAGCTATACCCCTTTGAAACATGTTCGCAAAGCTCCTTGAATACTCGCTTGCGCTCTGTTGCATCTTGTTCAAGCTTCTCAACTCGCTCTTTGTGGCTCAACTTCTTTCCTTTCATATGCTCAACTCCCTTGCTAATACTTATTTTAATCTCAATCCTAGCTATACCTAAGAAGAAGATTAACTGTCCACACATATTTATCTTGTTGCTACAAATGTATGTTGTGTGTTATCATGATACGCATCTGAAACAATCGATTATGTGAAGTGCATAACTCGAATGTTTGATAGCAGTCTCCTTGTATAGCTTTTAGTTAAGCGCAAGTTGTAGCAACTATCGAGAAGATAGAGAAACATAAACAAGGTGAAGCAATGACACTAACCAATGCACGAAACACAACCGATACATACATAAGCGGTAAACTATACAAGAAACTAGATGCGTATCTCATTAACTCGAAAGGAGAGCTTGAATATTTTACTTCATCTAATCAGTTTAAGACACAACGCAATTTCAAGAACTGGTTAGCTAATAATGTCGATTCAGTAAACACAAGATATGTAACAATCAAAAGAGGTGAATAATGAATGCAAGACAACAGATACTTTCAATGATCGAAGCACAGGATATGATTAGGCAAGTATATGTATTACATGACGGTACACATGCAGAAAAGGAGCTAAAACAATTGGATAAACAATTTAGTAAAATAATTAACATACTTGGAAAAATGTACCCTAAATGCTTGCAGGTGAAATAATGAGAAAAGAAATAACAACAACAAACTTAGCTGATTTCGGATATAGAGAACGGGCCATACTAATCGATTTATTTAATGCATGGCATAAGGACGGCTTGCCTGAAGACTTTTGCACAGATGAAGTAGTACCGATGATGAATTTCAATAGTGGGAATGTGTTTTTGACTAACTCAGAATACCAAGTATGCATGATGAACGGCGATAAGCTCGAAACATGGTACAATTGCGGGAATTGCGGGCATGAAGGTTTTGCAGAAGATTGTCAATTGAATGATGACGGTTGCAATGAATGTAAAGAGCAAGAATAAAGGACGGGGGAAAGCTTGACACTAGCTAACCCCCCAAAAACGGTAAGACAAGCGGATAATAGCAGAATAAAAGTTATGAACACAAGGCAATAAGAACTGTAATTCTATGTTGCTACAAATGTAAGGGGTAGATACTATGGCAAGCTTACTACAATCGGAGCTAGAGAACGCACAGGAGAGATACAATACATTAGCAAAGCAAGGGCGTAGAGATACAATCGCGCATATTGTGCTAGCAAGATTAGAGCAAGAGATACACAACATTAAAAGGAGTATTAAACATGAAGAAAAGCCAAGGCAAGAAATCGATACACGTACAAGTTCCAGCCGATTTACACGATACTTTAAGCAGGTTGTCGATAGATACCGGCCTAAGCTCAACGGCAATCATCACACAATACCTTCAATACCTGCAATCGATACACTATAAAAAGAGAGAGCCTATAAATGAAAAGTCAACCACAGATTTTAAACTCACTGGCGTATCTTCTTGAGGAGTATACTAATCAGATAAGCTTAAGCAAAAGTAAACAGACAGTAGAAGCATACACCTTTGACGTGACGAGATTCTTGGAGTACCTGCAAAACAAAGGCATGAAGCGAATTACTTCTTTGAAAGGACAGATGATCGTGAGTTATCTAGGTTATCAAAAGAGCATGGGCAAGAGTGACGCAAGCTTGAATCGCTATTACATGGCTATTAGAAGCTTTTGCCGTTATTTACGCATTACAAGGGCTGTAACAGAAGATATATGCCTAGAGGTATCAGCACCCATGTTCAAGCAGAAAGCTCCGTACGTGCCAAGTATAGAAGAAATAGACCGTATTCTTGCAATGCCAGATACAGAAACGGAAACAGGTCGCAGAGATAGAGCAATACTTGAGCTTCTATATTCTTCAGGGTTGCGCGCTAGTGAGCTTTGCGACTTGAGAATAGAGGACTTTAAGGAAGACGGGCATGTGTTGGTTAGATGCGGAAAGAGAGGCAAGACAAGAAGCGTGCCCGTGACCGTAAAGGCTGCAATTGCCCTAAATGTCTATATTGAATTGTATAGGGGCAAAGAGCCTGGGATATTGTTTCAAACGATAATGGGCAAGAAGCTACGGAGACAGTTGCTTTGCAAGATGGTAACGACATACGCAAAAAAAGCAGGCATAGAAGGTATTACCACACACACTCTACGCCATGCTTGCGCTACTCACTTACTCGACCAAGGAGCTGACTTGCGCCTAATACAAGAAGTGCTAGGACACAGTTCAATAGCAAGTACGCAGAGATATACTCACCTATCAAGCAATAAGATTCAAGAGATGTTTAAACAATTTCACCCACGAAAAGAAAAGTGAGCAAAACATTTTTAATTACAGAGCTTAGGAAAAACGAACAAGGACAACCTTTTGAGGTACAAACAAAGATCGAATGTATTTCGCTAGATGCCCTTATACGTTATCTTAAAGAGAATCCTAAAATATTATGGAATGGCAATTGTGCTATAAAAGAAGATGGTAAAACAAGAATTACACAGTTCAAAAGTAAAGATAGAAGAGCGCAGGAATAAATTTTCTCCGTTAACCTTGATAGAAAGAAAAACGATCTTCAAGTTAATTAAGAAGGGTTATTCACTCACGCAGATAGCAATAGAGATAGGCCGTGGAAAGAATTCAGTTATCTTTGAGGTACGTCGAAACGGTGGAAGAGATAAATATGAGCCGATAATAGCCGAGCAATTAGCTAGAGACAGGAAAATCGCAAGAGATTTAAAGTGCAGCGACTCAAGTAAGGGAAAAGATGCTAATCCTTATATCAAGCTGAGAAACAGAATCGACAACATTGAGATGCAACTAGAGATAATCGCCGAAACATTAAAGGAGATGAAGCGTGAACGAAATTAAGAAGACGCGAGACTATGACCTCTTTAAATTCAGAGAGGACAACCGCGAAGCAATCAATCAATCGCATGTGAAGAGATTAGCCGACTCTATAAAGGCTCGAAACTTGCTAGAGTTAAGGCCAATCTCAGTCAATGCAGATATGGAAGTAATTGATGGACAGCATAGATTGTTGGCTGCAAAGATGCTTGGTGTTGAGATATATTACAACCAAAACAAAACCTTAACACCTTCCGATATCATCATCATGAACGTTGCTCAAGCATGGGGACAGTCGGACTATCTCAATTACTATTGCAAGAATCATTACCCAGAATATATTAAGCTTCAACAATTTATGAAGACGCATGCCATCTCTATCAAGATTGCGCTTAACATAACAATGGGTCACACAAAAGATGCGTTTCAGAAGTTTAAGACTGGCGAATATAAGTTTAACGAAGAAGATTTCGACGATCATATAGATATCTGCTGGGAAACGATCGATTATATCAAGCGAATCAACGGCTATAGCCACTACACACATTCGGCTAGATTCTGGAGTGCCCTTCTCATCTTAATAAGACACGCGAATTTCGACGGAACAAAATGGCGGGACAATCTTAAACGAATGATTGAGCGCTTTACTGCAAAGGCGAGACAAGACGACTACTTGCGCTTATTCATGGACGTACACAACTGGCGCAACAACATTAAGGTCGATTTGGTGAAGCATGTTGAGTGACGAACAGTTAGAGAAACTTCATAATTATCGAGAGTCAGAGACTTCGGAGCTTGCAAGACAACTAGAGAGCCGTGTACAAGAAAGAATCCGCAAAGACATTGAGAATATTGCGAGTAGTAATAGAAAGATTGGCCGAATGGAAGTGCTCTCTTGGATTGGTCTTGTGGCTATGTGTATTTACATTGGGAGCACGCTAGCTAACTGGATTTACCCAATGTAAAACCGCTTTACATGACAGGATGTTTCTCAATCCATAAGTCATAATAGTCAGTGTCGTGCATGGTCTCGGCACAAAAGGATTTAGCATCGTAATAGGAGTTGAAGACCGAAAGCACTTGATCGTGACCATGCTCATCAATTCCTAATACGATATATACGGTTGTCTGCTTAAGACTAATAACAGTCACAATCATCCTCATCGGCATCTTTAATGATCTGCTTCATTCTTAGCAAAGCAATCTCGGTTCCTTTCGCTAAAGTCTCGATTATAGCTTCAAACTCATCTTCGTCTTCATAGAAAGTATTATCGATATTATCCTTAATACTATTTAGCAGATTACTAGCCATTAATAGCTGTGCTTGCATATAGTGTTCTTTAATCATTTGTTTCATTTTGTTCTCCTTTGTGAATATAGATATGTTCGCGAATAGTTCTTAACAATTCATTATAGTCCGGTTCTTCGTCATTTATTTCTTGGGCGGAAAAAACGGTGTACCCTTCCTTGTCAGAAGTGATTGTCTTGCTCCGTAGAATCCAGGTAATTTGAGAATCATCAGCCCAAACAATACCGGTAAGAGCATCATTGAGGTACTTCTCTAAGTTGTCGCCGTCTGGTCGCTTCGTGTGGGGTAAGCAGTTTTGCGCTTGGCGTTTTCTTTCGGAGAGACCTTGAGGAGCCGGCATCACGAAGTGAACTATCACAAACAGCGGACCCTTGAGAAGCGGCATCGGTCGGTCCTTTAGCTGCTTCTTTACATGCTCGGCTACTTGTTTCATTCCTCTTGCGCTTGGATTGTACGCTCGGCCTCTTGACATTCTCACTGACGCTTTCGGCTTTGGTGTGAATGGTATTACTACTCTGCAACTTGACATATTCGTCCCATTTCATCATTTTTACTGTTGTTCTAGGGTTGGCGCTATAGAACTTCTCGACATCAAGCTTCACAACCTGACGATAGGAGTTGAATAGAACGTGATGCAGCATCTCTAAAAACGAGAGCGTGTAATCACATAGCTCGTAAGACTTAACGGCTGGCAAAGACTCTTGGCGCAAAGCCTTTGGAGACACGGAGACACCTTCAGGTGGAGTAACAAAAAAACGCACTATCAAAACAACAGGAATATTGGTGCGATAAAACGATCTGAAAAATGTCTTCAACAGTGATTTCCATTGCATGTTCCTAAAGAACTGAACGCCGCGAGTCCTTTGCCCTACCGGATACTTAATGCTATAGATCAAAGGTTCCCCAGGAAGTTCCATTTCCTTATCTATCACATCATTAAGCATCTTCTGTCTGTTAATTATCTGCTTGAGGCTCATACTCTTCCGCAGTTTCCATCATTTCATCTGCAATGTCGCTAATGGTTTGGACAAGCAGCGTATTCAACCTGCGCTTGGCTTCATCTTCAGCGAGATCCATTGTCAGTTCACATAGAGTCATCCAAGAGTCAAAGACATTATCGGAACCATAAAGCGGATGGGTCGTCTTGTAGTAGAGCCTCTTGCTTTTGATGTGTGTTCGCTTGGCCATTTTTCTCCTGCTGATCACTAAGGGCTGTTAATACTGCTATTTTGAATTGCTCCAGATACTCTTTATCTAAGTAACTCACATAAGGGATGTATTCAGGTTTCGTAGCTCCATCTTTCTTAATCTCTTTCTGAGGAAACGAAAACCAGCGCTTGTCTCCTTGCTCAAAGTAACGACAATCGAAAGTCTTGCGTCCATGCGGATACTCTACGAGTGTGAAGAAGGCTTTCAATGCGCCCTTGTTCATCTCACGATACTGGCCTACTTCTACTTCGGTTGTTGTGATTCCAACTTTTACTTTCATAGTCTTGCTAACTCCTTTTCAATTTCTTCTAGTTCTGTTGTGACGCTAAAGTACAAAACATTCGCCACTTTGAGAGGATTGTTTTCTTTGGCCAGAAGTGAAATACGAGCCACTTCGACCAATTCGATTACATTGATAAGACGATCGCGAAGCTGTAAAGCGCTAGATGGTTTTCTGTAGGCGAAACCTTCTTTGAGCTTCTTCATCTCTTCTTTGTCTTCAACATCCCAATCTTCATCATCCTCTACTTCTCTTGATGGTGTGCCGTCTGTGTATTGAACTTGACGCGGCACTCTTGAAGGGACCATATTGTGTGGCGTCATTAACGAAACTCCTGGTAATGCACGATTTGCCTTCCTAGAGCATAGAATTTGTCTTTAAGCCGAAATACACGTTCTTTGATGTTTAGAAACTCACCTGGAGGAGCAGCCAAACTAACAAAGCTAAGAGGGTGATATGCCAAGCTTTCATATTGACGGAGAATGAGACTGTGTGGGGGCGAATCTTGGGGAAATGCCCTTTCTTCTTCTTTTTGGAAACCATCATAACCTTCTAATACTACGTGATAATTCATTGTGAAAACTCCATATAGCCGTCCCATTGTGGTTGATAGAAAAGGTAGCAGTTACCCTCCGTACCAAACATTCTGTTCTTGGCGATTCTTATTTTAACTTTGTTTGGGTCTGCTGTTGCGTCTGATCTTGAGCATCTGTGTAACACGAGCACGTTGTCGGCGTATTGCTTGATAGAGCTGCTACCTTTGAGTGAATGCATTCCAGCTTCTTCTCCTGCACTTCCAGTTTGTTTCGGATGACAGATAAGTATAAAATGCATAGAAAGATCAAAAGCGAGTTCATGCAGCCTCTTCATTGTTTCGTCGATTTCTTCATGGGACTTCTTGTTGCTACTCTTGACGAGATAGTCCAAGTGGTCGAGCATGACAATCTCAACTCCTAGCTTCTTTGCCTCATAGAGTTGATGGCCTAAAGAGTGAATGTCCGTGCCAATAGTATTCGGGTTGATAAACACTCTGTATCGCGATGCCCATTCGTCGAATTGCTCGTTCTCATGCTCTGTAAATGACTGGAACTTCATTGGACGACGCAGCACAATAGAGGCCAACTTGCGCATAGTTGTTTCTGGCTTCATCTCCCAACTGTTAATCCAGACGGGAATCCCTTGCATTGCGCAGTTGACCATGAGTTGCGTACAGAAGGTAGTCTTGCCTGAGCCAGTATCAGCCGTAACTACCGTCACTTCTCCTTTGCGGAGGCCCTGAAGATAGCCATCTAGGTTGCGCCAACCAGTCGAGTAACCTTTATCAATAGCGTCTCTAAAAGCTTGCGGAAGTGACTCAACAGGAATGATACAGCCCGACGTTGCTTGATCGAGCTTCCTCTTCCAGAAGTCCTCTAACGTTTCGCCCTTATTGTATTCAATTCCAGAATGTGGTCCTTGTCCTTCCATAAATCCATCAAGTATTCGCGTACAAGATGGCCAAGAGGTGTATCGCTCTGTATCAAATCAAAGTGTTCAGACTGTGTAGGAGGCATTGGCGTTGCATTGTTAAGCCAATTGATAATGAAGCCGATGTTGCCTTTGCGTCGCTTGCCTTTGTCGGACAAGAGCCAAATGCCCATCTTCTTTATTTCAGTATCAACCTCGATACCGTCATATGTTTCGTACAGTTGTTTAAGTATCTGAGAATCAAGACCGATGAATTTGTTAGTATCTCGGTCGAAATAGACAGAATTGCGTTTATCCTTAGCCATAACCTTATAAACTTTTTATTTCAGGTTTGGATAAATACACACTTCTGGTAGTTTGATATTGTCTAAGTATCTAAACCTTGGTATGAGTTCCCCAACTCTAACCAAAAGTATGCGTATCCTAACGAGGAGCTTTACAGAGTTCCTCGTTTCATTTCCTCACGCTATATCAAAATCAAATTTGCATCAATCATTTTTCGTATCCTCTGGGCATTCTTTTGTTAATATGCTCGCGAGTTCTACGAAATACTTCTCTTAATCTTTCCCCATCACTATAACAAAACTTGCATGCATCTCGAATGAGATCTTGCGAGGTTATCTTTCTTCCGGCGTAGCTTGATTCCAATGCTGCTATCTCTTGCATTTGTCTATATTCTTCCTCTTCAAAACGCGTCGATACCACTATGCTATTCTTAAATATCGTCGGCCTACCCATGCAACCTCCCCACTGTTTCCAGGCAAAGTAATTATTATATTAAATCTTGACAAGAACAATAGAGAAAGTTATGTCTGAGTTGTGTAAAGTAAATGTTTAAATAAGAGGTTTTATGAGTGATGTTCGAACCGAAACTTGGCAAGAAATAAAAAATGGACTTGGCATGTTTTTCAAGATTCTTATCTACTCTGTTTTGGGTTTGGCTTTTTGTGCTGGAGTAGGATATGTGTGCATCTATTGCTGCCAATAACATTCCAAGGGTCACAGAGATTCTTAGGCCATTCACAACATACGATCAAGTGCCAAAAGAGATACTAGAAAAAGCTGCTGCAAGAGGAACCTCTGTGCATGCTTTGTGTGCCGGCATAGCGAAAGGCAACTGGATACCTGATGGCATGATCGGCGACGAGCTACTTGGATACTTGAAGTCCTTTCGCAAGTGGCATGAAGCTCAGGTGAAGCGCTTCGTTATCATCGAGAAGAGATTCACTGACTTGCATGAGCAATACTCTGGGCAGCTAGACTTTGTTGTCGAATGCACAGATAACCAGTTGTATCTCATCGACTTAAAGACAAGTTCAAAGCCCCAGAAAACATACCCAGTTCAGATGGCTGCTTACGACAATTTACTACAACAAAACAACGTTAGAGTTGCCGGCGCAATGCTCGTGTATCTAAACAAGGATGGCGAGTTTCCAGATATTCATTTGATTAACGATATGGATAAGGAATTCAGCATCTTCACATCAGCTCTGATTTGCTATCAATATTTTAAAATGAGGAAGAAGAAAGATGGAATCGAAAGAGAAGAATGTTTACCAGAGAATCCTGTCGATAATGGAGGAGTTGACTTACATTCAGAAGGGTGACGCTAAAGTCAACGGGCAATACAAGTTTGTCAGTCATGATGATGTTTCCGAGAAGGTGCATCCACTTCTTGTGAAACATAGAGTTCTTGCACTGCCGACCACAACAGATATTAAACAAGAAGGCAACCGCACGACTATCATGCTTCGAGTCTTCTTTGTAAACGTGGACAATCCGGTCGATCAGTTCTCGGTTGATTTCCCTGGCTATGGAGTCGATGCGTCAGACAAGGGACCTGGTAAAGCTATTTCTTACGCATTTAAATATGCTCTCCTCAAGTCATTGTGTTTAGAGACAGGAGAAGACCCAGACAAAGACAGTAAATCACGCTATGAGCCTGTAAAGTGCCTAGAATTTGATTTGTTGATTCCATCTACATTTACAGAAGCAGAAAAAAAGAAGCTAAACAAGTTTCTCGCAGAGTCAGCAGAAGCGCAAGGAAAGCATATCGAAGAGATTAAAGCCAGTGCAGTTAGCAAAATGGATCAGTTCCTTGAAGTGTTTAAAAAATGGAATGGAGGTAAAAAATGAAGCTAATATTATTTAGTTTGTCGATGTTGCTATTAACAGGATGTGCGCAATTGCTACCTAACTTGATTGGCGCAGTAGATGAGGCTGTTATACAAGAAGCAGAATCAGTTCAAGCCGAAATGCAACAAGAAGCACGAATGAAATAGATCAAATGGGGTTTCTCTACGAGATTCCCCATTACGTTACTTCTTATTAGACTTGCCAGCTTTAGTTAGAGCAATGGCTACAGCTTGTTTCTGAGGTTTACCAGTTGCTACTTCTGTTTTGATATTCTCGCTAATTACTTTCTTTGATTGACCTTTTTCTAATGGCATGATATTCTCCTTGCGCTTGTGTTTCAGTTTTTACAATACATATGATAATTTTAATACACAATTGATAATCATGCGCATAGGTTTTTTCACGTTTTGTCCATGTTTTACACCTGAAGAAATAACAAAAGAGAATACTAAAATGAATTCCCCTGTAGAAAGATCGGTAATTTTAAATCCTTACACTAATCAACCTTTAAATAATAATGATTTTGTTATAGATAGTCCAGAAACAGTATCATTTAGACAAAACATAGAGAAGTGTAAAGAAGAAGGTGTGGATACCGATTTCATGGAACGCACTTTAAATACTTGCTTAAGATCAAATAGGGAATTGTATGAACAAAAAGTTGCTGAAGATGCTTTTGAGAAGAAGCGAAGAGAAAATGAAAATGGATCTTGTGCCATCCAATAGCATTATATATTTTTTACTTTGCTACTGGTGCATTATTTTTCACTTCGATGGAGACACTCACGTCAGTCTGTTTACTTATTGCTTCACGAGAAACACTGACTTGAATGGCTTCATCGGTCGCAATATCTTCAGCAGATTGATAAAGTTGCGGCAATGTATTGCAAGCTGTTACAAAAAATATAAAAGTAATAATCAAATATTCATAAATGTTCCTTTTAACCTATTAAATGTCCTGAAAAATAAGTGGAATATGGAGAACCAGAACCACTTACAACACAAGTGTTTGATCCTGTTGCGCTAATATTTACATTTACATATGCAGTATCTCCAGCGGTCATGTCAATCACTCCAGTTACAGGACTATTTATTATAGCGCTAGAAAAAGCAGCTCCAACAAAAAATTGAGATTGGATGCTTCTAGATGTTGCTACAATTGTTACGATAGTATTTGAGATAGAATTAGCATTTAAAAAGCATGTTGCTGCTGCTGAAAGCAAATATTTTCCTGTTGTAGGTGCCGTAAAAACAGCTGCTGCTCCAGTTGTAAATGCAGAAGCAGTATCGAATGCCACTTGGTCAAAAGCTACATGATAATCAGCTCCAGCTCCAGTTACGTTTAAAGCTGATGTACTTAAATAAGCTAAAAATGATGGGCTACTACCACCTGATCCAGCGGGTTGAAAAGTTGGAACAACTCCAGGTCCATTGGATGTCCATACTTGACCCGCCGTTCCAAAAGAATTAGGGATAAATCCTCCAAGCGCAACAGTATTAATTGCCGGATTTATTCCCGTAGATTGTACAAACCCAACTGATCCAAGGACTAAATCTCCTGTTCCTGTTCCATCGATAGCATATGTTCCTGTACTATCAATAATGCACATTTCAACCTCTAGAACAAGAGCGGATGAATTCCAAATCAACCCAGGATCACTAGTGAAGGTAGAGGGAGAAAATCTACAAAAGTTAAACTCGCCTCCTGCTGTACCATTAATAGTGACTGGGCGTGTAAATGTTGCAACATCGGCTATTATAACTGTACCAGAACCAGCTGACCAAGGTGCTTGCATATTTACACGTTTCATGGTTGTTATGCCAGAGGTAACCATTGAATTCGCTGTGCCTGCACCCATGTTTGAGTTTTGGAAAAAACAATTTGCCCCTGCTGTATTGTTTACAACTCCATTATTTACTGAATTATCTTGCACGTCATATTTAATAAGTTGGCCAGTCCAATTAACTAAATTAAATGTGTATCCTGATCCTGTGATTCCTATGTTACAGTTTTGCAATGCTATATTACATGTACCTGCGTCTGTGCTAAAAAATATATCGCCAGTAGACTCAAAATAAACGTTCGAAATCGTTGTATAACCCGTATCTGATGGAGTATGAGTTCCAGTAATTGTAATATCAGTTCCAACACCTGTTTCATCAGAATTTCCTGTTACTCCGACAATTTGAACATTAGGATAAAACACTAGATTTTCAACGTAATTGCCAGTTTGAACATAAACAGATCCACCACCCGCCGCATTTGCAGCATCTAAACCTGCTTGTATTGTTTGATAACCAGCCAAACCTACAGGTCCAACAACAAATGGAGTAATAGGATATTTTTGAGTTAGTAAAGAGGTTACACCAAGTTGTCCTGTTACTGAATCAATAGTGACCATTTCAGTATTGCTTACTGTATTCCCAGTAATACCTGCTATGTAACAAGCTGTTTGTGGTCCACTGCCAGTTCCAGTTTGAGTACCAATTCTAGTAGTATGAGATTCTCCCGTTACTCCATTAGCTGCAATTATTATATTTCCAGTTTCAGCACCTGTATAAGTATCTGCCGCACCATCTCCAATCGCTATATTATCACTTCCTGTTAACAGAAGATCCATAGTTTCAAAACCAATGGCTATATTTGCGCCACCAGATACTAAAGAACCTAATGTTCCAGCTCCAATAGCTATACATTCTCCACCAAGAACATATGCATTTAAAGCGGATTGTCCAATAGCTACACATTCCGATGCAGTAACAGCAGAAGACATGGCAAAGATGCCTATGGCAGTATTATTTCCGCCTCCAGGTATACCACAACCCTTTCCTAAATACGTATTTCCATTTGCATCAGTAAGATTTAGGGTAGAAACTGTGCCTGAGTTATTAAATAACACAGATGATCCGCTGTGGTTAGCGGCATTATCAGCATAAATCGTTACTGTAGATCCTGTGACTGATCCAATATCACCATCTATTGTAATGATACCAGATCCACCACCACCTGCATTTTTCAAAGGTCCTGACTGACTCATTATATCCTCCTCGCGTAGATACCTTCGATGTAGACGGAACCCATACTTGGTGAGGTTGCTGACTTGACATAGAATTGCGTTCCGATACTAATGACAAAATCATCGATCGTATTCACTGGTGGCGCATTAGTTGCTAAATCCCACAGAAGAAAAGTATATGCAGGCAGATAGAAGTTATCCGTCATTCCATCTGCGCTGAAGACCATATCGCCATCTGTATTATTTAGTAGACGGAACTCACGCCAGTTTTGAGTCATTGGTGTCCCAACTGCTGCGTAAGTTCCTGAGATACCCCCAAAAGCTAATGTTCTGAGGGCATCGAATCTTGCTACTGCCATATAACCTCCTTAAACTAACAAGCCATAACTTCTGAGAGCACCCACGACATTCGCGAGAGCTAAAGACAATTGATAGATGTCATTTCGGATTGCAGTGGAATCGTTAGCATACACCGTCAAATCAGTATAGTTAGCGATTGTTCCAGTAGTTCCTCCTGCTGTGACGCTATTGGTAATTGCTCCTTGCGTAACTCTTGTGGCTCCAGTAGCTCCAAAGAAGCCTAATGTACCGGTTGTGTTACCGACTTTCGTAGCAACACCAGATCCAGAACCGATAGTAGTTGCGCCAGTCGAAGCTAGAGTAGTAGCAGAAACAGGACGAGGAGTAGTACTACCAAAACCTAATACAGGTGGGGATGCAAAACTCGCGACTGAAGAGAATCCTGCTAAAGTTTTTGGTGATATGTATTTGTAGTCAATTGTTCCAGTTGTTGCTTCTGCGGCTGTTGCTGCTTGAATTGCTGCTGGTTGTGTTTCAGGTGTACCAGTTACTCTTGGGGGGTAGCCGGCATGACCTAGTGGATTAGTGAATAAACCCATAGACGCCTCCTTTTAAAATAAATTCTTTACATTCTGAGCAAAATTTTTTTGTTTGTAGTTTTGTTGTTTCTTTTTTTTCTTCCTTTCGGTTATAGTTATCCCAACAATGGAGTTCATTATGGGATTACCTGAAATCATAACCGTATTTGCGGTCGTTGCTACCAATCTAGGAACAGTTATTGCTCTTTACTGCCAGACTGATAGGAAGCTTGATGCCATCCAACAAGAGATGAAAGACTTTCACGGAAGACTTTGCACAATCGAAGAACGCTATCAAAAACATAGGAAAGATTAATGGGAACTTTTATCAGTGTTATTTTATTCTTCATAGTATGCTTTTTTTTAGGTGGTAATCGCGTTTAATCCTTTTCTTCATTGAGACGCTGAGTTTCTTTTAATGCTTTAGTTACTCTAGGACGCATATCTTCTAATATTTTCATGAATTTTTTATCATTTTTAGTAAGTATTGCTCGCTCTAGCTCTTTTAAAAAGACAGGATCAGAAAATAGATTCGCAATTGTATAACCTCCTCCAATCTTGAGTAATGCAGGAACAGCCATAAAAGGATTTCCTAACATAATTCCAGAGGCAGCAGCACCAACTAAACCCATGTCCGTTAAAGTTGTACCAGATTGGCTTGCATTAAAGAATTTTCCTGCTGATTGTGCTAGTCTTCCAGAATTTAATTGCAGCAATTCTAATCTCTTAAATGCTTCAGGACTTAGAAGTTCTTTAACAATATCTCGGCTTTTCTTTGTAGAGAGTAAATTGGAGAACTTGCCTAACTTAACCTGTTCACTGACAGCATCTTTCATCTTGTTATCGATTAATTCAGCCAGCTTAAATCTAGATAATTCTTTGAATAACTTCTTCCCTTCTGAAGTTGTTTCTAATGCTCTTCGTAACTTTCTAATGCCTTCAACAGTATTCATCTCAGACATCACTTCATCGGGCTTCTTGCCTTCTAGAGCTTCTCCAACTTTCTTGCGTAAACCAGTCTTAGCTCTTTCTGTGCTCGTCTCTGAAATGTTACGTCCTTTCAATCCCTTTGAAGCTGTTGTCTGTGGAGTTGGAGCATTAATCCCAAGTGGTTGTCTCTGCGCTGCACGAGGTAAAGGGTGCTCTAAAGCTTGCTGTCTATCTCGAATGAAATCTAAAATAGGTCCATCAAATTCAGGTCCTAGGACTTGTTGTAGATCAGCGATGTCTCTTGCGGTAATATCGCTCTTGTTTAAGATGTCTTGCGCATAATCTCGCTTGATTTGATTAACTAACTGTTCACCGCGAGGGCTTGCATGAAAGATATCTTCGAGTGACCGTAACTTATCTGGACTGTTTACGAATTCTTTATAGATTGAATTGTAGTTATAGTTCTTTGGATTGTAGAGATTCCTTAAATTCTTATCTTCAAATGCGTTCTTGTAAGCTTCATAGTCAGCATTTAGTTCTAAGTATGCATTTCTCAATTCAGGATTGTTTCCAATAGCTCTTTCGATAGCAGCATTTATATCTCCAACGAGGCTTCTATATGCCGAAGTAAAATCTGAGGTTGCCATTTCCCAATTAGCCACATCTGCCAATGTTCTTCGTGTTTTTATAAGCTCATCTAATGTGACACCTCTAAATCCTCCTTGCGGACGTAACCTTTGAAGCAATCTATCCGCAGTCTGCAATACGCGAGCTTCTGCTGCACTTTCTCCAAGAAGAAGCGATCCTTGATGTTCATTGACGAAGTTCTCTAATTGCGCTACTAATCTTTGTTGAGGACCAGCTTCTATGCCAGCTAACTCTTCGTTTATAGCAGTGAAACGTTGATTGAATTCTTCTTTAATTGGCTGCCTTATATCTTCTGCTGCTGTCTTAAGATTTTCTCCCCCTTGATATGAATTAGGAGTTGGCTCTGGAGCGATTGTATCTAGTAATTGCTGTTGATAGTTTGGTCTTTCCTCTACTGCTATTCTTCCCTGAAGTGGTGATCGCTGTGCAGCTTGTTGTTGTTGCTCGGCTGGCTTACCTTTGTTTATTGCATTGAGCTGAACTTCTTCTACTTTTAATGCGTTCTTTATTGCTTCCGAGGCTTGGTGATTATTCTCGAAAGTTAATTCACCTAAGTCGGCAATAGTATTTTCGTATTCTCTGGTAATTTGGGCAGATAATTCTTTTCTAAAATTGTCGAGAGCATTACCAGTCAGACCCGATTGCGTTAGTCTCGCTTGCATCATTTGCACTAAGGGAGAACCTGTCAAAGTCCCTGCATCTACTTGCAACCCACTTTTATTAAAATCCTCAATTAATTGTGTGGCAGCCTGACGTTGAGTATTATTCATTGTCAGAAGATTTACGGCCTTAGCTGCTGCTGCTTTTGGATTTGCTGCTATTTTATAGATACCTTTAGGGGTATGACCAACAATATCACCAACAATTGCTGCACCTAAATGTCCGAGCGGTCCCCATTGACCATCCTCTGCCATCTGCATTGCTGTTCCAGCTCCAATACCGCGAAATATTTCATGTGGATAAGGTAGAATTGCTTTTGCTATCTCTTTCGGGTTAGTGCCAATTTCCTTTAAACTTTTGACATTCTTCGGATTCTTTACAAAACCTGCCCAAGAAGCAGCTTTTTCCCACACGCCCTCTGGATGCAGGTCTTGTCCTGTTGCTTTCTCTGCGAGGCCCCTAATGCTTAAATCGACACCTTCTTGAACGTACTTGGGTTCTGCGCCTGGTCTGATCTGCTCTTCTAGTGAGGCGTATAGTTCTTGATCTGGCTTCGACCATTGATCTAGTGGCTTGCCTGCGTTCTTGTCATATAGCCACTCTAGGTCTTCACCGATACGTACTCTTTCATTGAATGTTCCGAATGATTTTGAGTTAGCAGGTGATACGCCGATGTCATAGACAATACCTGCTGGAGTTCCTTCTAGTCGTCCAAGAGCATATTGCGCTCCGATTCTAGCACCTTTCTCTAGAGAACTTTTTTCTGGTTTATTCTCTGTATCAGGAGTGAAATCATCAGCAACAAAATCGTCTTGAGTATCTGGTTGAAAATCATCCGCTACAAAGTCATCTTTAGATTCTGTCATACTTAGCATCCATTCCTTCAAAAGGAGTTACTGTGCCTGTTTTACCTGTAACTTTATCTTTAACACGAATCTTACCTTCAGGAGTTTTCGGTGCTTCTTCTTTTGTATTATCTAATAAAGAACGGTTAAGAATATTTTCCATTGCATCTAAGATACCTTCTCTCTCAGCATCTCGGATAGAAGGGTCATATAGTTTTTCCGCTAAGGTCTCGAATTCAAGTTTGTTTCTGATAGGAATGGTTGTAGAAAGCTGAATTAGTGATTTACCTAGCTGCTCATATGTTCCTGCATCTTTAGCTGCTTCTCCACTAAACACTTTTCGAATACCTGTACCTACGCCAAGATTTCCTTTCTTTCCAATATCTCGCATCTCTTTAACAGTTTGAATACCTGCTTTTATCTGATCGTCAGTTGCAGCTCTTGCATGTGTTTTAATCGCTTTGTTTTCCATGATATCGAGCTGTCTATCTCTTTGCTCTTCGCTCTTACCCGTCGATCGTTTTCTCTCTTCGAATTCAGCAGATTCTTGTTCTTTTTCTGCCTTTAATTTCTGTTGAGTTGCTTTGAATTCTTCGATTCCCATTGTATTTTTGAAAAAGTTCTGTTTAGCTTGGTTATTGTATGTTTTGGTTCCGAGGATTGCTTGCATGATCTTATCCGCAGGAGGATTATCACCTAAGTCCAAGATAGATTTCTGTAAAGCCATCTCATCCGCGCGACTCTGATACCCTTGCGTAACACCAGACCCAAACAATTGACCTACTTCGGACCAGTCGTTCTCTTTAGGAAGAATTGTTACCATTGTTTACCCCGCAATTGCCATACCAGCCGCTTGTCCGAGACCTTGCCCAGCTCCTTTCACAAAGCCTTGCACTGCGCCTTCTGTTCCTGGCTTGTAGATGTTTTCTGTTGCTTTCGTTCCTAGCGCTGTTTGTACGCCTGCTAGTTTGTTTTGTTTCTGCTGATTCTTTGCGTTGTACATCAGCTCTGCTAACTTGGATTGAAGGTCTGTACCTGCTTTTGCGTTTGCTCTGAGAAAGTCGCCTCCTCGAAACTGATTGTTTGCTATAAATTTCTCCTGCAATTGAGGAAGAATCTCGTCTTGGAATTGCTTAAGTGCTGGCTGCGATACACCTTTCTCAAAAGCAGCAGCATCGAAGTCTCCGAAGAGGTCTTTCAAAGGACCTTCGCCACTTGTTAAACCTTCTGTAATGAGCTTAAGTAGCTCTTCCTGTTCCGGCGTTTGAGTAGAAAGCTGTTTAGACTTGCCTTTCTTGCCGAATAGGAACTCATTGAATTTAGGCATTTGTTACCCCTTAGTATAATAAACTGTTACGTAACCCGAATAAGCTGAGCGATTTGTGCCTCCACTTGTCAGGACTATATTTGTTCCATTTCGGACTATAGAAACATCATTAGCAGAATTAGATGGATCAACGTGCGGCATCAAAAGAGTGTTGCTAGTAGATAAAGCGCCATCACTTATGCAACAGACGATATCAATCACGATGAAATTTCCAGTGATCGCAAGAGGAATAACATTTGATGTTCCTCCTCCAGTCCATGCAGATGTCGGTGCAGTGATAGTCCAGATTGCTTTGTTATTGATCCATGCGAATGATGTTTGTCTCTCTCGCAAGAAGAAGCTCTCGTCATCAATGATTGTATTGACACTATTTGCCACGAGGATGTGTTGAGTCTGAAGCTGGTATTGAAACTGTTGCTTCTGGTCCTCTGGTTGCCCTTCATATTTCTGCCAAGAGAAGTTAGGTTGTAGCTTGCCCATTAGTTAAAGATCCTTCCGGCAGGTTTGAAGTAAGGGACAATGGCATGAATTCGAATCGGTTGGTCTAGATCTTCGGAACTGAAATCAGCAGCGTTTTGATAGAAGCGAATCGTGTGCTCTTTAGCTACAGCTCCTACGTAAATCCTCTTCCATACTTTCGTTTGCGGCATTGTAGGACTCATCGCATCAGTTGTCTTGAAAGTAAGTATTGTCTCTTGATAGAATCCAGCAGGAGTACCATCACTAAGCTCATAAAGCGTATCATCTCTGTAGAACTGCACACGTAACACAGAAGTATTGTTGGCACTTACGAAGATGTCTAGATACCCAAACCTGCACAACTCACCGCCTTCAATGAATGGATTAAAGTTCTTCGAGATCACATCAATCAGCACAGGCTCTTGCGTTCCATCAGGCAGCGTTAAAGTATTAGTGTTACCTAGAGTGTATACTACACCGTTTCTGTCGCCTGCGAGATCAACCAAAGCATTAAAGGATTCATAGAAACTTCCCCATGCGTAGTTAGCATCTCCCCAAGTATCGTAATTGTTGCCCCAAACATCTACCGAAGTAACCGTACCAAAACCAAGGCAATTAAAAGGAAAAGTATATACAGCATAAGTTTTATCTAAGTAGTTGAAAGCAAGCACGTTATCCGATCTTTGAATTGTAGCTGAATGATTAGAATCGAATTGCTTGAAGCAGAGCCAGCCTTCCTTGAAGTCATCGAATCTCTCGCCATAACATTGCCCGATGCTAGTTTGGTCTATTGAGATAATCGGCCCTTCGAAGAGGACTCTGTTGTTTAGTGTGAAGTCAGGAATAATCTCATCGGCACGTTGCACGTTAACGCCATCAGAAGCAACGATTGCCGGCTTCCCAACTGATGTGCCGTAGGAGTCATAGTTAATCGCAGAGTATCGTGTGTCGCAGCGCCAGATGTTATTCGTAGTATCCCATCTGAAAGGACCAAATGCATCTCCTGTGTAACGAAAAACTCGCTCGGAACTTGAGAAACGCACGATCATGTCCGAATTGATGAAGAAAAAGAGACGAATTGATTCAGAGGTTGGAGCATCTAAGAAGCTAGCCCCATTTGCTGAGATAAAACTAAGAGGATTAAGAACAACAGACCAATAAATAGAATTAGGAGCAGCAATCTGCATAACCGTCGGAGCAATTAACAAAAGTCTCTCTCGATTGATAGCAACATGAAGGCACTTGGATATGTCATAAGTAAAGTCGCCAGGTCGATCGGTTAGGTTTGTATTTAGATAATGTAAGCAAGACCCATCATAGTAGCGAATAGCATCCACGCTGTTAGTAATAAAAGCTTTAAAAGTATAGTTAGCCACACTGAAAAAGTTGGTATAGTCTCCACTGAAAACATCTCCATAAACGCAAGAAGCAATATTAAGTGTATCGGTCGTAAGTGGTGCAGCCGAGAATGTAATTGTAAAAGCACCAGTGCCGTAGTTAACGAAGCCGGTAGCAGTAGGTGTTCCAACGCCAGTCAACAAGCCGAAGCCATTGTCCGTGATTGTAGTCTTTACGGCAGGAGCATTACTGTACAAGACGATATTGACCATTCCAGGAACTAAAGGCATCCCAAAGGTTCCAGTGAATGTCAATGCTACACCGTTAAAAGCAGGTGTCGTTGCGTAAGCTTGCGTATGTGTCTCGTGAGGAATCTCTTCGATACCATTGTCAGTACCGGCAGCCGCAGCGACAATTCCAGACAGCGTAATGATGCGGCCAACTCGTCTTGTGTTGAAGATTAGGATGTCTTGCCCACCATTAATCGCGTAGTAGGGCTTAATTCCCATTATATCAGTGTCACCAGTCGAGGCAGTACTTAGGTAGTCATAGGTAAGAATTACTGCGTTGTAGCCCCCTGTAATGATGGCTGGTGCTGTGTTAAATGTAAGCGATACAGCTAGCGTGGAGATATTGACTGTTCCTGTGCCACCATTATTACTGACTAGATTGATGATATCTGGAGGTGTATCGGAACTATAGACGAAGTTTTCAATAGCAGTTCCACCAGAGTTAGTAGCTGCTTGTGCGGTGATGAGTTGAGTAGATGGGATGTGATTCAATGTCCCTGTAAAAGTCTTATTTGTGCCATCAGGAGCAGGAGATAGCACGATGGTCTCGGTGTAGCTCATTCTCGCATAGAGATCGTAGCCAGGAATTTTCTCAAGAACACCTCGATACAAGTGGGAATTCTTTAGAATCTGGTAAGCATCTCTCGGAAGAAGCCAAGGTTCAACCGACTCATCAAAACCAGTGCGGAAGTTAGAAATAGCGAAACCTTGATACTCTTTCATTAGATCGGCCAATAGATGAGTTTATAAGGTGCATTTGGATTCACATAATTAGAAGCAGCGGTAAGAGTCAATGCAGTACCCACAGCCGAAAGACTCACCACTGTTTGGCTACCTACTGCTGTTACAGATTGTTGTGGATAAACTGTTCCTCCGATTGCAAAGAAACCTAACGTGAGAGACAAGTTTGCAATCGAATTATTTGTTTTTACCATCACGAATCCTATACAATCATTAGCAACTGAACCAATTGATGCTGAAGGTTGTAGAGTTACTGTGCCAGAAGTTGAGACACCTGAAACAGGACGCTTGGCTCCATTGTATGAGAAGATGTTTCCACCAATCGCATACATAACTGCATTGATTCCTGTAGGCAAAGAAGAGATATCGCTACCCTGGTTCGGCATATCCAATCTCTGGTGAGAACCGACTGCCTCAGTAGTGATTTGGTTGCCATTCCATGTGTGGTTGACCTTCATTGCCGTGTCGATATAAGTGAAGTTGTCCTCAATCAAAGGCTGTGTGAAGGCAATCGTCTGTGTAGCCTGCGGAGTATTAGGGGTATAGGTTGACATTGTTTAGCCTCTTAAAATGTTGGAACAGAGCGCGTGTAAAGCAGCTCCTCGTAAGTGTCTTGCATGCAAACATCCTTGAATCGGTCGTACTCCGGAAGGTACTGATCGTATTGGCCCATCTGGTTGAATAGCTTGAATCTGTGAAGTGCAGCACCAAGCGCAATCAGTGGGCCAAGATCGGGACGAAATGGAACATCGGTGTAGTTAAGAAACGGCGCAGGTATTTTGATTCCCTGCATCTTGATTAAGTAAACCTGATCAGGAATTGGCCTTAGCACGAACATATTGACCGCGTTAAGGGTAGCCTGCGTCGCATCAAGAACAGGCTGTTGTGGAAAGAATAGGATGCCTTGTGGACGATTGGCGAAGTAGGTCTGAGAAGTTGCGACAATGTTTGTATTGACACCAGGAGGCGTTAGAAACTCAAGGCCAACAACCGCTCCAGTTACATAATCAACAGTGCCCAGCACAGGGCCAACAGAGTTAAGAGGAGAAACTTGGTTGAATCCTCCGGACCCATCATCTTGGACGACTTGAGTACCATCTGTGACATATAAACTCCTTGGTATGATCGGATAAGCCGAAACACTAAAAGTGAAGCTATTCAGAGTTCCATTACCGTTGCCAACCGTGAGTTTGTTCTCATTCTGCGGATAGTCTTGATAGAAAGTATCGGGACTAATGTACCACTCAATTGGGAAACCATCGGCCCATACGCTAGGGTTTACTGTCTGGAATCCTGTTGGAGCTAAGTACTGATCTATGTGGGCTTCTGTAAAGAACTGATAAAATGTGTAGCCCCAGAAGATTTTAAGCTCCTTGAGCAACACATATTGATAGTAATAATTGATAAGAGTCGCGCACTGGGCATCTGAATACATTGACGAATCAGGAATACCGCAGATAGAACGAAACTCGCTAAGAATGGCGTTGAAGTTCCATCCTGCTGTAGAGTTCCAATTGGCTAAAGGATAACCGCTGATTGGTCCAATGCTCATTATGCAGCCCTCTCACATACGAAGTGCGTTTTGTAGCCGGCAATGTAAATCTCTGGGAGACCTGAATTGTGGTTCTTTCGGTACTTCTCAATGTTTTCGCGGCAGCTCTCTAGATTGCGGATTACCTCTCTAGGAAGTTGATACGCGACACCATCGATGAGTTTGTACTGCTTGAATGGATGCGTCTTGCTGGAATAGTGAAACTCAAGTGGATAGCCTGGATCGCGTTGGTTTCTAAACACAATGCTCTCGTAGTCTGGCTTCTCTTTTGCGATTACTACTTTGTTTTCTTGCAGCGCTTCTTGCACTTCTTCGAGTGACTCATTCGCTGGGCCAGTCAGATGATTCTCTTGCAGCTTCTCGACTGGTTCTTTCTTTTGTTTTGATTTGGTAAATGCCATATATTCCTAAACGTTTATTGGTTGTGTGTTGTACATGAGTCCTGGAGGTTGACCTGCTAGAGCTGGATACGAGATGATGTTTATCTCTCCTCCACCCACGTAAGAATTAAAGGAGCTTGTATCGACCGGAAAACCTCGAATGGTGTATAGAGCGAACGTCATTGCATTCGTGTCTAAACTTCCGATGATGTATCTCTCGCGATTCACTTGATACATACCTAAGACGTTGGAGAAAGTGATCGTCATGCCATTCACCAGATAGAACGCTCCAGTCTCAGCAACAGAAGAAACCGTCACGATTCCAGGTGAATCTCGCGTGATATTGGTTACTTGGTAGACTGTCTCTGGAGGAAACCCGATTGGCGATGTCATAAAACTCCAATGTAAAGCGGCTTGACATTGAGGAAGGGTTGTTCAGACCCTTCCGCAAGTTGTTATCTACCAGCCAGTTGGCGTCGAGTAGAGTGCTTCCCAGCGCAGAACATCCCCGTTTGAACCGAGTACGCCTGATCCGAGTAATAGCCCCTCGAAACCGATATCCAATTGAAGACCAGCAGGATTACCAGGAATTAGAACCTGACCTGTCACTGAATTCAAAATTGGAGCTGTTGGAGGGTACGAGATCACATCTAACTCACCACCGGAGGTATATGTACCTAAAGTAGTGGTATCGACTGGGTTACCGAAAGTGTCGTACAAGTTGAATGTCTGACTTCCTGTAGAACCAGAGATGCCGGCAACGATGAAACGATTGGTGTTTAACCCAGTCATTCCATTCACACCAGAAATCGTCACTGTCATACCGTTAGCCAGAACCATTGAGTTGGTCGGGTTAACTGGGTTGACTGTTACGACGCCAGGATTTGCATTGCTGATACCTGTGATCGTGTAGATAGTGTTCTGCCAGTCTCCACCCAAGACTACAGGAGTAATCCCGTTGCTTGTAATTTTGGAAACTGCTGCAACACCGGCTGTATAGGTTGTGATAATCGCAGAAGCGTTAGGGAAACCTTTGATCCAGAAAGACTCGCCTACACCTGATAAAGTGCCTGCGTAAAGTACAGTCTGGTTGTAGATTCGAAACACATCTGGGACAAACCCTAATGCTAAATTCACGCCGCTGCTGATTAAGGCAGTCGTAGAATTAATTGTACCTGTTCTGTATTGGCTCATTTTACTATTCTCCTATTGATTAAAGGTTCTGTGTTGACAAGAGGCGTGTAATCCAGTTGTCATTCAATAGGCGAGTAGCAAACGGATACTTGTAACCTACTGAACCTCTTTGGTTTAATGGGTCAGATGTACCGCTAGAACCAAGTGGCTTAACGATAAATTCGGCCTCTTTCGAACCAAGCTTCACAACGCCATAAGCCTCTTGACCGAGGATGATGTTGCTCCACACAGGAATCGATGCACCGTTGTTGAAACCGTTAGTGCTCAAGAGCCAGCGTACGTTGTTTGTTGAACCCCATTCTGCTTCTAACGCGTCCATTGGGTTTGGATAGTTAGCTGCACTCAAGAAGTCCGCGCATGCTTCAAGGTCATTCTGGATTGTAACGTCCATGAATCCCCAGTAGCTCGAACGAACAGGGCTTGTCGCAAAGCGGTTCTCGCCAGGAATAGGCTTAGTCATCAGCCTTGCATTACCAAGACGAAGTGCTCGCACTGCTGTCTTAATATCTGCGGTCGTGATTTCTGTAGGCGTGTTCCCGTTAGTGCCCTCAGAACATAGAATGGAGGACGCCGTAGAGACCATCATATTTCTGATAAGTGTATCGATCGTCAAACCTAATTGAAGCGAAAGAACCCTTGTGGCCTCATTAAGAACCCTATCTTGGACTGTGAATTGGACTTGATCGGTGATGGTGACAAAGTTTCCGTACCACTTAATTTGGGTAGAGAAGTCAGTCACACTTAAGCTATCGCCAGGAGGAGTTGTACCATCTTGAATAGGTACTGTTGCTGCTGACAATGTACTGTAACGTCTGAAGACCATCTGATCGCCAGAGTTAAGAGGAATTGTTCGTTTTTGTGCAAACATGTCATAGATGTAGTAAGGACGGGCCAAGGTCAACAGAAGTCTATCAAAGTATGTTCTAACTTCTGGAGGTACTTGGGCGGTTGTTGTAATTGGCATATCTAAACCTTGCTAGTTAGATATTCGCCAGATTTCTCCCTGCAATCTTCATAAAGTCTTCATCAGACATGCTTGCGTAATAATCAGCCGAGCTTAACGTTCCATTGCCACCGATTGAATTAATCGTCTGTGGCTTCTGTGCGTTCGCAATGGCCCTCTGTGCATCTCCACTATTCTGGTATTGACCTTGTGGTTGCTGCTGTTGGGTCTTTGCATTCAACTCCGCTAACAAGTAGGCAGCTTCGTATGGATTGCTAGAGTTTTTAATCATCTCTGCGAATATCGGATTTTTACTTGTTAACTGCGGTACGTGCTGAGTGACTAAGTTGTTCCAGTCCGAGTGCTGTGATTTGGTTTGAACTGCTGCCAGTTGATCCCGAAACTCTTCTCTGAGTCTTTGGTTTTCCTGACGAATTGTTTCAAACGCCTGCTTCACATTGCTCGAATCGCCCCAGTCAGATTCTTCCCACTTGCTAATCGGGTCTTCTCTCTGTTGCGGTGCTGGAGTAGGAGCTTTGGCGTAGGCTTCTGCTTGACCTTTCCAATACTCTCTCTCTTCCTTCATCTTGCTCACTTCACCACGTAGTGCCTCGAAGTTCATTTCCTTCTGAGACATCTGTCCTTGACCGGCGACTTCAAAGTTTTGTTTAACGCCCATATCTAACGGATCACCGACGGCATGACCCACGTTTACGTCTTGATACGAGTTGTATTGAGGTGCTACTTGCGGATCAGGAAACAACTCACTCCCTGGTCTCGACATATCTAAATCGTTCATTCAACTTTCCTTTTGGCCACGGCGACTGACCTCGTTACGCCCGTTTTTCAAAAAAATTCTTGTCACTATGAGCAAAAATTTTTTAAGACACCAACTTTCTCCTTACAGAGATTGTCGAGCACATATTACCTCTATTGGTACATGTACATTACGCTAGCAAGATCGAACCTGATTTCTCAGCCGCTTGCCCTACAGTAGTGATGATATCGTTCTTGTTCGTTGACAACTCCGTCTCGCTGAGGGGAACGTCAAACGGCAAGCTCAAATCCGCTTCTACTGTTAATCTTTGGTCTGCATGACTCCACTTAAAGACCATTACTCCAACCATTGCTTGAGGAGGTCTCTTTGCTATCACTTCCCAGCCCATGACGATTCCGTTCTGAACCTTCACGTGTGGTTTCGCAGCAAACAATACCCAGAAGTCGTGTTGAAACTTTTCTGCGTATTTCTCGGCTAAACGGTTAGCATCGGTCCAACAGTCTCTCGCCATTGGTTCCCTCGTCTCGCCCATCTCCTGCATGTTAGAGTTGCGCTTTTGACCTATCAGTGTAGTTTGCATCTAGTTACCTACGCCCAGGGGTATTCTCTGAACTGAGAGTGGGCCATTGATTCGCTCTTCTCACAACCACGCTTTCCAGCCAGGCCATAAGCTTCGTCCATTGCTTCCACTTTCATTTCCATGACTCCACTCCAATCCATTGCAACGCCATGAGGTGTAGTCTCTGATTGATGACTTACCATTGGCGAGCGTTCGTTGTAGTGCTCCATGCTCTCGAATCCACCTTGTCTCCCTGAAGGATTCTCTTTCATGTTATGCTCCTTGTTGTTACTTACTAGGCTTCGCTTTTGGCGTCCTAGATTTTTTTAACCTCTTCATAATGCTAGAGGGTGTGTGTGCATGCTCAGCCTTTTTCAACTGACTGCGTGCTTTTTCTAAGGCGTTCATTTTCTTAACCATATCCTCGACCTTCTGTCCCGTATTTAGCGCTAGGAAGCAATGTGTTTTGAAGTTCTCTTGGGTTTTCGTAAATCGCTTTCCCTGGCTTCACTCCTTGCCATTCTTCCCAGTATTCGTGTTGTGCTCTTTCATCTGCTAAAGCTCTCTGAATCTCAGTTCTTTCCGTACCTTTCGAAGAAGGCGCCGATTGTCTCTTGTAATTGCCTTCCATTTGCTTGTGCGCCCATACTCCTGGAAGTGGATGAAATGTCGGATTGTAGCTGTCGTATTGTCCTGGTTGAGGTTTTAGCGTATTGAGTGGTGCATTTCCCTTCATTAGAATGATCCCTTTCCAAGTGGAGAGCTTCCATCGTTATGTCCATACTCGTAGAGATACGTTTGCTCATGTCTCTTACGCTCATCATCTTGCATCACTTGCATGTCGCTCTTTGGCTTGTTAATCTGTCCTTGGAGAATAGGCTCTATCGCTGGTCCTGGTAGTTTCGCCTTTGTCTTTGGGCCGACCACTGCTGTATAGCCGCCTTCTCCTTGGAACATACTTGCTGTCATTCTACTCTCCTAAGAACCACTTCAATCTTTTGATATCTTCGGCTAACTCTTTCTTCTCTTCTTCATCCCACACTAATCGCATGCTATCTATACATTTAAGTTCGCTCAGCATTCGTTTTGATTCTATGTTTCGCTTTGCTAATTTCGCATAGTTACCAGGCAATGAATCGAAGAGTAGATCTATCTCGTCTTTTGTTACGCCATTAAGGGGTTCCACTAAACTGAATACCTTCGCAGTAATCGATCTCTTGGCCGGCAATCATGGTGTACTTTCTCGCACTTCTCATGGATGTTTCGTCTCTCTCTAAATACTCTCTCGCATGGGGCTGCATTCCGGTTGTATCCAGTTGTGTCGCCCAGCTCGGAATCAATTCATCTGTCTGGTACTTATCCAATCTTCGAGTAGTTCCTAATGCTAAATAGTCATTGCCGTGACTCCTATTAGCATCATCCATTCCCATCTGCTCTTCTGCTCTAGATGCGCGAAACTCTTGGTGAATCGTCTCGTCATCGCCTGGCCATCTCTGTTTTTTCATGTCTACCTCTTGTAATGCTTGGCTAAATGTTCCAACCGAAGCTTCTTACCTTCTTTGTGTCGATCTACTTCATTCATTAGCGCTTCATGCACGTCAATTTGCGATACTGGTGTAGAATGCTCTGCTTGGTTGCCAGATCGCTTTTGTATGTGGTGCTGTAGGTCTGTACCGGCCACTCTCATATCTGAGTCCCCAGCGCCCATAAAACCCCATCCATCGTTGTTCACGTTACTTACCTTTGACTGCTGGTTGAGGAACTACCGTATCGCCGGCTTTTAACCGCTGTTCTTCTTCTACGCCGCGAATGATGTTAAGTATTCTCTCTGCGTGTTCAATCGATCGGCCATGCATGTTTTGATCCATCTCGTCGAATTCTTTACTTGCTCGGATGATATCAAGTACGCTTCTGGCTCTCTCTTCTTGTGCTGCTGCCAATCGCTCTTCTGATAACGCGGCATCGTATTTAATCCTGCTAAGCCGCTCTTCTCCCAGTGCCACATCTCCATATGCTTTTGCTTCGAGGAGCTTGTTGACTCTTGCTTTGTCTTCCAAATCTGACTTCTGTTGTTGCTTCGCCATTTGATTCTGTTCCTCGATCTTCTCCATGAACTTCTTCTGAATCGGAAACGGTGACAACTCCCAAAGCATCTCGTCTGGTACTGCTGTTCCTCCGGCCTTCATTGACCATGCTTGTAAGAATGCTTGCTGCTTCTGTGTAGCTGTCATTACGGCAGGGACAATATCAACGTCATACTCAAGGAAAGTCTTGTTATAAAACTCGGCTGTTGGTGTTTGTTTGATGATTCTCTGCACCTTTTCTGGAGTGTAGTTTTGAATCATCTTGAGCACTTTCTTACTCAGGAGGTATTGTGATTCTTTTAAATTGTCGAATATTGGACCGAGACCCATCATTCCTAACGCTTGCTTCATCTGGAACAAAACAGAACTCATTCGGTCTGTATCGTCCACTGTCAAGCTGTTGAGGTCCACCATGTCGCTCATGTCTTTGTCGAATGTGTCGCTTAAGGCAAACAAACTCTCAGGAATCGTAGGTGCATCAATTCTCTCTGCATCGCCAACTTCATAGCCAGGATTGAAGAAGATGACTTTACCTTGACCTGATTGAAACAATGACTTCGGATTTGAAACAGCCCCAGATTTTACTTTCCAGCCTGCACCAATTTGAGAATCGACGATATCCAGCATCTTGGAGCGTCTCATGTTGAACTCTTCTTGCGGATCTCTAAGCAGTCTTACTAGAGACTGTATCTTCCACTGAAATAGATCGTATGACCCGTCGAACACTGTATAGAAGGGCACAAAAGGGTACTCTCCAATGCCCCAGGGATCCTCACCACTGTAAAGCAATCGGTTCTCGACAATTACGTTATACTCAACTGTTTTGTAGTAACCTTCGATCACAGCAAGATTCGGAAAGAACCTTTGCATCATCGTCAGTCTTTTCTTATCACCTTTCCAAGGCTTCTGCTCCCCAGTCTGTTTATCGATGAGCAGCCAGCCTTTTTTATATCGCTGTTTCCAATACTCATTATAGGCGAGAAGCTCTTGCAGCCCCCACTGTCTAGCGTAGGGTTCATATGTAAACTTTTCGTCTCTGTTTCCGTATCCCATTGCATCGATTTCTCTCTCGCAACCAGGAACCATTGACTTAATCGCATCTTTGGCCAAGTACTTACGTCTAGCTACAAAGGTACAGTCTTCAAGGTCAGGACGAACACTAAAGGGGTCCCAGATAACGTCATTCCAATGGTCAAGGTGAAAGGAGATCCGTCCATTCACATAATCTTGTCGATAGTCAACCCACGGCGAAACCCAAGCCACTCCAGAACATAAACTTGCTAGAAACGCTTTGCTGATGATTCCATAACCGTTTGGCTGCATCACGTGTCTCAGAAGTTCAGTCAATTGCTCGGCTGTTTCTTCGTTACCTGTTTCGAACGGCATCACAATACTGGCATTGGCATGAGCTTTTTGATAGCCACTAACCATGTTGACAATCTTGCGTACTTTGTTGAATGTAAAAGAATTTCTTCGCTCTTCATTCAAGTAACGCATCTGTTCTAAGGACCACTGATTGCCGAGATAAAACCCAACGTCACGATAAGCTTCTGCATAGTAAGTGTTTAGCAGCATGTAAGCGCGATTGTAATCCTGGGTAAAATCACTGACGATATCGTAATCTGGCATGAACCCTGCTGTTTTTCAAATAAATTGTATGTATCTATCTGATTCGCACTAAACTCTTTTTTTGAATTTATGGCAAGGAAAATTTGACAAAGAGATTTTTTAATTTTGACAAGAAGTGATTGAAAGGAGTAATTTGACGTTACGAAAACAAAAAGGGCCACCTTGTAGGGTGACCCTTTTCTGAATGGACAAACCTAAACTGCCCACTACGACATAGGCGATTAGGAAAACGAAGACTGATATCTTGTCTCCGATTATCTTAATCCCTTGTATTTTGCGCAACAGAAAAGCAAGGAATTAAACACTACATGAAGTCTAATACTCCCAATTCACAAGAAAAATATCCACCAAACCCAGCGATTCACGATATCCAACCAGGCGATGTCATATATGATGAAGCTGAGGCAGACGCTATTGAAAGATGCCCACACGATAAAGAAAATCCATATGTCATAATCAGCTCAGAACTACTAAGAAATCAATCTCTATCACCTGAATGTCGCTGGCTTTTATGTTATCTTCTCTCAAATGAAAAAGGTTGGCGGATTAATCGAAGGCAGGTAGCTAATCATTTAAAAGGTCAATGCGGTAGGGATAAAATAGATAGCATCTTTAACGAAGCAATCGATGCCGGTTACATGAAAAAGCAAGACATCCTCATTAGAAGAGATAAAGGAGGGGCTCTACGTAGATGTAAATATTATATCTCAGAAACACCTAAATTCAAAAAATGTTTCCAACACACGCCTTTTCAGGGCCCTGGATTCCAAGGCACGGAAAACACGGGTGATAAAGTAGTATCAAGGAAAGTATTATCAAGTCCAAGTATTAATAATCCTCCTCTATCATCTCCTCCAGAAAAATCTACTGCTATAAAATCTCCTAAGAAAATATCGCTTCGCTCGGAGGAGGAGGATTTAGCTGCGCAGAAAGAAATAAAGGCTTATGAGATTCTTGATACCACAACATTGTCTCCTAAAGATAAAATTCGTCTAACCAAAGAGTATCCTGAAGAAAAAGTTATTGATGCCGTTAAAATTTCTAAAACTCAAACCATCAAGAAATCACTTATGTCATTGCTAATCAATATATTAAACAATCCTGATAAATGGCAAAATCCTCCTGAAAGAAAATCACAACCTTTTAAACCTGAAGATATTATTCAATATAACCAAGAAAAAGCCATCGAATACAACGAGAAGCTAAAGAAACAAAAAGGAGTCGCAAGAGAACGACATCTTAAGCCAGGAAGCAAAACTCATGATACGGTTCCTCTCGAAAAAGTGGCGAAAGAAAATGACACAATGATCTTTGAAAGTAATGCTATGCGTATTGTTCTTGGTGGATTTTTAACAACTGTTTCTCTAAGATCGTCCGAGTTTACAAAGGACATCAAGGACGCAATCGCACATCTGAGGTGACATTACTCTCTCGTGCGAAGTAAATACAAACCATATACCAAGACAGTAGGAAGACATGACATATTCTGACACACCATCCGGAGCTAATCGAAACTCGAAACACTCTGGAGAAAAAGGACCTAAATCATTCGAAGATGAGGGAATCACTTTAAAAGACCTCTTATGTTCTTACATTATGGACGCTCTAGACAAAACTAAATCTTCCAACCCCAACGATCTTTCATCAAACCATACTCCACATCCCCAACTCCCATGTCCGGTCGAAAGTCTGATTCGGTTATTGCCAGCATGCGAAAGGCATCTGCGCCATGACTCGTGTAATCATGGAAAGGTTTGTCACCATACACCCGATACTTCTCATTATAAGTCTTCCGATAGTTCTCAAGACACTTCAGGCCATGTTCACACCGTTTCTCGTCAAACCAACACCTGGAGAGAAGCATACGAACAGACTCTATGCCTGATTCTAAACTCAATCTTGGCGCGACCCGAAAATTTAGTCCAAGCTTCCGCGCTGTTTCCAGCCTTGTCTTCCCTGTTGTCAACTCCCTCGCTTGAATGTCATGTGGAGCAACATTTAGGTCATACACGCATCCGGTTTCTCGACGGAAATCATCCAAAACGCGTGCATAGTGAGCTAGTCCTTCACCAGAATTTTCATAATAGTTGACAAGATGAATTTCTTTCCCGACAAATTGTGCGAACCAGATAGCAGTCGAGTCGCCAATGCCCAGATCCCAGTACGTCCGAATAGGAAGTGCTGGGTCAAATGGAACCTTGCAAAGCTGCCCTTTCTTTCGAAGCTCATCCATCTGGCGGCCATAGTAGGAACCTTCCTGACCTCGGTTAAAGTTGCAGTAGAATTCTTGCTGTATCATGTCTTCAGGCATGCCTTTTCTGCGCTCGGATTCAATCTGCGCTTCCGTAAGCACTCCCGTTTCACGTACTGTAAGAACCTCAAAGAACCACTCATCCGGATTCCTCCTCGCAATTTCAGCAAGTTCAAAGCCATGATTCTTACCGCGAGGTGTATAGATAAAAGCACACCAACCGCCATTCGCAGCAAGAATTGGCTTAACAAACTCATATGCCATCGGGTCCATCAGACTCCACTCACTGAATATCACTCCTCTAGGGTTCGTTCCCATAATCGCATCGTAACTATCCGCACCTATAAGCTGTATCAACGATTGACCTCTGGCTCCGTTAATCCAAACCTTCATCTCTGTGTTATTTGGGTTCCCGTCTATAATTGCCTTTGGAATATAATCGAGCATCCTTTTGCCGTCGTTAGTCATACCATCCCAGATAACCCTCTTAGCTTGAGCAAAACTAGGCAAAAAGTAGTAGTAGGTTCCTGGCTCCAAGTAGGCTCGCTTAATCATGTAGTTCCACATAGTAGTGTCTTTCCCACCACGCCGATGGACAACCCAACAAGCATTGCGACACCCATCATCTAGGGCAGTTAAAATTTTTTCTTGATAGTGACGAGGCGAGTAGCCGTAAGGGATAGTAATTGTAGCCATGCAAAAGTTCCTTGGTTAGAACTTCCTCATAACTAAAATTTGAATTTGACACAACTTATTAGATACTTTTTGAAAAAGAGACGCAGGCAAGCTTAAGACTCACCTGCTTTTGATGTCTCCTCCTCTCTATCGTACGTCTCACCGGAATCCAGCAAGTAGAGAGGGCCATACCTTAACCTACAAGGATGAATTATTATTAACACCACAAGTCAACATGAGCCTAGCAAGATTCGAACTTGCGCTAAGAGATTGAAAACCTCCTGTGCTAACCGCTACACTATAGACCCTAAATCTTTCCATTCCTCTTCTTTCTTCTTCCTCGTAACTCTTTTAATCTATTGAATTCTTTCATAAACAACTCAGGATTATTTATATACGATTCTTCATTTTCATTTAACCAATCAGAAGCCTCGTCATAAGTGCAAAATGATAGAGTCAACTTAGGTATGCCAACACGACAAATTCTAGCTTGCCATGATACATGCTTTTCTTTTTTATATACTTTTACAACTGATCCCATTGAAGAAGGTGGGACTCGAACCCACGACACTGCATGAAAACAACCGCTCCACCTTTTACGGTACTGGATGCTCATCGCCCCTCTACCAACTGAGTTACTTCTTCGAAATCCCAGGTATTTAACGACTTTTACTGGGGAAACTGTCGTTGGACTTATCTTGGATACCATCTATGGCTAGACAGGCCAGTTCTTGTGCCAAAATTGTCGCCGGAGGTGAGATTCGAACTCACGTGCGCTCCCGTGTAAGGGGTGCTGCTTTACCACTAAGCTACTCACAGCGATGATGGAGGTTTTTTTTAAGTAGATACTCGCCAAACTACTAAGCCAAGTGAAGGATTCGAACCTTCGGTCCCCACGCTCTCGGTACACTGCTAAAGGGACACCCTCCGAGTTTATCGCCACTACAGCTCAGGGTCGGTTTCGGCCATACTCACCCAACTTGGCATAGGCTCCTGAAGGATTTGAACCTCCGACTCCCTACTTAACAGGCAGGCGCTCTACCACTGAGCTAAGGAGCCGTCTCAATCTCTGACATCTCTAGATCCTCGACTTCACGACTCAAGTACCAAATAGCCTTCTTAAGGTCTTCTTTCTTGCATCCCTTCTTTCCAGCTCTTAGGATGTACTTTACCGCATTGCCGAGGCAGAAACCTAATCCAAACGCCTCAATCACCTGTATACACTCTAGCCCACGACCCTTGTAATGCGAAGGATGATTGATGTTGTCTGTCATTAGCGCTTCCCTTTCTTCTCTAGCTTGTCAACTTTCTTGTCTTGCTTCTGGTCAGCCTTCAAAAGAACCTTATTGTCTTTCTTGGCTTTGTTTAAGTCTTTATCAACTTTTTTAATCAATTTGTCCATAGTTTTCCTCTACTTTTTGAATCCTTTTAATGTTTCTGCCAATCTTGCACGCTTGCCTTCTTTACCAGGCTTCTCCGCAGCAACTTCTAGTTTCTTCGCTGGAATCTTTTTACCTTCTGGAACGCCTAACTCTTTGTGAAGCGCGCCTGGTTTCTTAATCGCACCCTGAATCCATTTCTCTTTCGCCACTTTTAACCTCAATCTCAAAGTTTACCGGTTTGTTTACAGGCTCATACGACCTATTCATATGCGCCACATTCATCGATACATACCCATTCGCAATAGATGTACCGTAGGACTCATGTATGTGCCCGAAGATGTGATATTTCAACTTGAGCTGTCTTACCCTATCACCCAACGCAATTGATCCTACATTCTCCCTACGAATCGTTTTATCAAGTACCATCCAAGGAGGTCCATGCGAAATTAGTATGTCTGTATCTTCTGGAATTAAGCTAAACTTCTCCCCAAGCTGTAATTCCGTCTGCAACATATATCCGTCACACAAAGGATTCACGCCTTCAAACCATCTCGTCCACGGCGTTCCGTATATCTTAAGTCCTTGATACTCAGTTCCTTTATCGCAGAGATACGTCGCACCCATCCATTGATCACTAAAATAGAACTGTCCTCTTTCTATACATTTATCGTGATTGCCTGCAATAAATATTTTTTTATCATAGTCTTGTGCTTGTAGCCAATCCCTGAACCAGAAATACTCATCTATCCTATCCATCGACGTAAGATCACCTGCAATGATAAGCAAGTCTCCTCCTTCTAGATTTGGATACTCGCCATGCAGATCACTTACGCAAGTCACTCTCATAAGACCTTTATCTCCGTCAATTGTTTATACTCTACTATCGCGTTTTGACCATAGTAGCCACTGGAGCTGCGTTTAAATGGACGAATCTATGCGTCTTTCAACACACCGATCACATCTTTCTCACCAATTATTAGGTAAGGTGCATCATCCGTGCCACCTGCGATCTTTGTTCCGGCATAAGGAAACAACAGCACCCTATCGCCTTCCTTAATTGGAAACTCGACCTTCTCTCCTACACCAATCACATCGGCCTGCAAAGGTTCATCTGATTGCCTCGCGATTAACAACACACTCTTCTTCTCTGGTGCTCGTATCTGCACTAATAAGCTTCTTCCAACTGGTAATAACTTCATAAATTCTTCTTCCTCATTACTTTTGCTTTCTTGTGCCATTCAATTGTTTCACCATCATCTGCTACCCAACCATGTTTCTTCTCATTGGGTTTAAATAACTTATGATCAGACTCTCTTTCCCATTCGTCATCTAGATAGATATAAACAGGAGGATGCTTGCCTATCCACTTCATTTCTCGTATCCTAGGTTAATAACTTTGAAACTAATGGGCATGGTTCCAATGTTTTCCTGCGAACGAATTACCACACCTTCTCTTTCTCTTCCGTTTGAATACTTACCTTCGCCTTTTAGCTCAATACCTTCTTTATCAAACGTGAATCCATGCTCAAGAATCGGACACATAGGAAACTCTAGCTTCTTACAGAGATTCACAAGTTCCTGCATACTAAGATATCTGTGCTCATCAATCTTATATGCACTGAACGCAAAGCCATCAATCGCACTAAGGCCCATCGGATTACTCTGAATGCCTGGGCCGCAAGTTTCCCACTGCAACGCGTAACCTTCCGGAAGCTTCTCCTCTACACCATATTTCTTGCACACAACCCAATAGCCATTGTCAGCATTGAATTGAAGCTCAAGGTTCCTACTACACAAACCGAACTGTCCTTTATAGCGAAATGCAGTGGTTGATGAACCGTCTGTTTTCTCTGTTATGTAATAAGGCTTTCCATGCAATTGATCCACAAGATCGAAATGCCGCTGATAATTAAGCTCATCTGTCTTTGGAATGAATCCTGGGAAGTTACCTTTCGCAAGACCTTGTAAATGCGCCGGAACTGGCTTGGAATATTTAGTAACTCCTTTGAATTCCGTAATATCATAGCCTAACCAAATTCCATCTTGTGGGTTTAGAAGTGGCATAATCACTACTTCACTCGGAGCGCCACGAAACCTTCTCATCTTGACGCGCCAGTGACTAGAAGCCATAAACTTCATGCGCACATCATCTTCTGGCACTAACGCATCCGGTAAATAAACCTCACACAAATCATTCAAACCTAACTCTGCCTTTCGAACTACTCCCTTCCACTTCCCCCCGTGGCCACACACAACAGTCGCGCTAACGATCTGATCTGCGTTGGGAATAGCATCGATGGCGATAATTTTGCCTACGTATACTAAACCTTCATCCATTAGTCCCTATCTTCCATCTCTTCCAAAATGTTAAGTTGTTCATGTAACAATTTAATACTTGATCTAGCGTTTCTATTATTCTTTCTAACTATATATTCTAAAGCCTGCTTATTACACCTAAGAAGCTCCACCAATAACTCTCTAATTTCTTTAAGAATGTTTCTATCATGTTCACCTAATGTCATCTCTCCTCCTAATCCTTATATGGGTCCCATTCTCTTCCATCTGCCATGCATACCCCTATTGGCTGCAAAGTATGTAGTATCTTTATTGTAGAAGCATGCGCTGCGAGAACTTGCTCAATGCGTTTATAGGCATAAGGGGACTCGTCGAGGTCACTTCCGCGCACTTCGACTCCGGCATTCTTAATCCAAGCATCATGCAGGTCTTTGTTAACCAAACCTTCTCTGGTGACATTACCGCGGCGATCTCTTTTACCCTTTGCTTGCATTCTTCCCATCGCACGGCCTGCTCCATGTACTGTTGAGTATAATAGTGCTGGTGATTCTGCGGATTCGACGCCCTCAAAGATGACTGAAATATCTCCCATAGAGCCTCCGACAAATCCTTTCTGACCTGGGAAAGCAGGTGTAGCTCCTTTTCTGACAACCCATAAGTCTCGATCAAAATGCCGCTCTTTCCAGGCAAAATTATGGTGGTTATGTACTTGCTCAACGATGTTTGCTCTAAGTATTTTTGCAACCCTTGAACAAACCCAATCTCTACCCGCGTAAGCATATCTACCAGCGAGTTCCATGCACTTAAGATACTGTTCTCCGAGGTCTGAATCCTCACTAAAAATAACCGGCGTTGCGTGAACTCCATCTTTACCTCCCCCTTCTTTTATAAAATGTGTACAAATCGAATGCCCCAAACCACGTGAGCCAAAATGAACCCCCACCCAAATGCGATTAAGCTCGTCAGTAAAAATATCCACGTAGTGATTGCCCGATCCCACCGTTCCCAACTGCGCCATAGCTTTATCTTTAAGACCACGAAGCAAAGGGATATCATTCCATAAAGGATCATCAAACAACTCATGGTCTACTCTATCCTCATTTTTTCTTCCCATTCCGAAACTAATGTGCTTCTGCACCTCGTTCATCGTTCTATATATGTTACTTTTAACCCCATCAGCATCCGAATCCACGCGAATAGCTTTATTCCCACAAGCAATATCAAATCCCACCCCGTTAACACAGATTTTGGATTCATAAGCAATAACGCCTCCAACAGGAACACTATAACCAATGTGATGGTCGGCCATAAGGGCAGCATAACTCGCTTCATACTTGGCTGCCTCTTGCATCTGCTGGACCGCCTCGATCAGAGGTTCTCCTACTACACGAATTTCCATCTTTTACCCACTTTTTTATCAATTTTTGCACTGTTTTCTCGCTAACAGGCGTATAATTCCACAATTCGACACACATACACGCTTGCATACCATGAAAAAAGGGAGTTCCCTTCTCATGCACGTGTCCATGCAACGTTAGAAGGTCAGCTCCTCCCATCTTCGGGTAATGAACCATGCGCACTTCATACCCGTCGATCAAGATTGTCGCTTCTTCTAAGACCGTAGCGAAGCCAATCCTCTTCATCTTGCTAACTGTACCGTCGTGATTTCCCCGAATCAGTATTTTGTTACCCTTGAGAGCATGAAATATATCAGTAAGATAGCTAGTAGTTGATAATCCAAAATCCCCAAGCATAAACACATCATCATCTTCACCAACTGTCTTATTCCATCTCGCAATCATCACGTCGTCCATCTGCTGCACATGCTCAAAAGGACGACCACTATACTCTATAACATTCGCATGACCAAAGTGCGTGTCGCTAATAAACCATCTCATAACGGCGGCCTAGTGAGTAACGCCCACGCAATTGAATACATCACCACACCGAAACCACTCATCGCTATAAATGCACCCAAATCAACTAAATCAATTCGCTTCATTTTGCTAACCCCAAGTTAGGTATCATTCTCATGTCAATCACTTTCATCTCGTAAGCCTTAATTGGATTGTTATCATTCCACCTGTCATAAAGCTCATCCAATTTATCAAGAAACCGATTCAAAAGAGTCTTGCTCGTGTTCCTAATCGACACTTTCACTTCTGGCTTCACTCGACACTCTAAATCAATACAATTCACTCGCCAAACCCAAGTCAGCTCATGATTGCCCCACTTGGTCTCGCGATAATCATCCAAAGGCATAGTCAAATGCGGCGTCTTCTTACACCACGGACACGGCTTCAACGGAGCTTCTACTAGACATCCTCGTACTGTTATCTGCTTGTATCCATTCATTTCTTTAACTCCTTCACTACCGCCATCATAAATACTGCAACAAACAACAGCGGCACTATCAAGCACCACCAAACCGCAATCACTATCAAAGGCGCAAACACCCACCACCACGAAATAGTAATCAGCGCACATAGCTTCAGCACCAAAAGCACAATAAATAAGATGCTACACAATCCCAGTTTCATTATTTTTCCTCTCTAGTTTGTACTAAATTCACCACCCAATGCCCATCCAACCGATAAAACTGCGAACTAGCTGTATCATAGCAGTCAAACCAGCGTCCACATTTAGACACAAACGAAAGAGTTGGCGATTCAGTATCAAGTTTCCAGCCTTCAGAAGCATAACGATTCTTGATCTCATTGACACGCTCCACACTCATCGGCCCTCGGTACACATACATCCCCCCGTGACATGGCTTCAGCTTTTCTTCTTCTCTCTTCGATTGTTCCCCATCTTCTGTCTTCGAATTCGTCATCTTCCCATTCAAACTCCTCTATCCATTCGTACCAAGGAAACCTGTCGATCTTCCTCGCAACTGCTCTCGCAACTCTGGGCATCTCGTATCCTCCTCATCTTGATTCGTATCTCCTCAATCAACTCGGCATGACGGGAAGCGCTACACCAAATCACCTGCACCTCGACTGTCTCTGCCTCACCACGCCATCTAGTCATCTTCTCGCCAGTAACGTTCACCCAAAGATACACGATCCACATTCAATACCTCGCTTAACTTGTTAATTACCTTTTCTCTCTGACAAGAAAGCCACTCATTCTCGCAATACTCCAGGTCTCTCTTCAACCTCAGTAACGAGTCCGACATTGTGTTTTGTCCATACTGGCTAAGTTCATCGATCCTCTTGCGAATCTCTTCCTTCATCAATATGATTCTCTTTCTATCTTCTAAGTCACTGTCCAGTATCTCAAACTCGTACTTCATATACCTCTCCAAAAGTTATTGTAGGCAAAGTTCCCCTAGCGCAAAGGTTCCTATAACTAGCGCTTCAAGCAACAAAATGCAAAAAAAGGTATAACTATGCAAGAAATATTTTAATCAAAGCAAAGATTTATCTTGACTACTCTCTTAAAATGTAGATAATCGAACGCAGAGAGGGGCACAGAAGTTACGTGAGCTTTTTGAAACAAAACAATCTCACTCTTCTCGCAAAGCGACTGATAACAAAGCCGAGATGAAATCAAATCTCTATCATGTAAATACTTAAGTGCTTGATTATCAATAGCTTCTTCTCGTAGATAAGTGAAAGTTAAAACAAGAAGCTAATTCAACGCCTCAAAAATGAAAAAAAAGTCCCTACTTTGGATAATTTTTTGTGAAAGTTACCTAATTTGGATAATTTTTTGTGGTGGTCCTGTCAATGGGGATACACCACCGCACTGGGGCAACACCCTCCTTAACATAGACAAATTCAATCTTTAACTTGCTATCATTTAGAGGTATTCATAATACATATTATGGTTTAAGATTGCTCTAGTATATCTGTGCGTGCTTTAGATGATGCGTAACTTACAATGTTCACCGCAAGCTGTCCTTTGTGTTCGGCTTCAACGTCAATCTTATCTCTCCAGCCGTAACGATTGCTCATGTTATAAAACCATGTGCGACTATTGCCTAAGCATTGCCCGTTAGCTTGCTTGCTTCCAATTGTTTCCCAATACTCTTTGCCTTGCCTTAAGCTATTGTCTAATTCTTCCTGCACAAACTCTTCAGGATACACTTTAAGGTACTTCCTAATAGAATCAGTTCCTAAAGGTCCAAAACAATCCAAGCTATACCCCTTTGAAACATGTTCGCAAAGCTCCTTGAATACTCGCTTGCGCTCTGTTGCATCTTGTTCAAGCTTCTCAACTCGCTCTTTGTGGCTCAACTTCTTTCCTTTCATATGCTCAACTCCCTTGCTAATACTTATTTTAATCTCAATCCTAGCTATACCTAAGAAGAAGATTAACTGTCCACACATATTTATCTTGTTGCTACAAATGTATGTTGTGTGTTATCATGATACGCATCTGAAACAATCGATTATGTGAAGTGCATAACTCGAATGTTTGATAGCAGTCTCCTTGTATAGCTTTTAGTTAAGCGCAAGTTGTAGCAACTATCGAGAAGATAGAGAAACATAAACAAGGTGAAGCAATGACACTAACCAATGCACGAAACACAACCGATACATACATAAGCGGTAAACTATACAAGAAACTAGATGCGTATCTCATTAACTCGAAAGGAGAGCTTGAATATTTTACTTCATCTAATCAGTTTAAGACACAACGCAATTTCAAGAACTGGTTAGCTAATAATGTCGATTCAGTAAACACAAGATATGTAACAATCAAAAGAGGTGAATAATGAATGCAAGACAACAGATACTTTCAATGATCGAAGCACAGGATATGATTAGGCAAGTATATGTATTACATGACGGTACACATGCAGAAAAGGAGCTAAAACAATTGGATAAACAATTTAGTAAAATAATTAACATACTTGGAAAAATGTACCCTAAATGCTTGCAGGTGAAATAATGAGAAAAGAAATAACAACAACAAACTTAGCTGATTTCGGATATAGAGAACGGGCCATACTAATCGATTTATTTAATGCATGGCATAAGGACGGCTTGCCTGAAGACTTTTGCACAGATGAAGTAGTACCGATGATGAATTTCAATAGTGGGAATGTGTTTTTGACTAACTCAGAATACCAAGTATGCATGATGAACGGCGATAAGCTCGAAACATGGTACAATTGCGGGAATTGCGGGCATGAAGGTTTTGCAGAAGATTGTCAATTGAATGATGACGGTTGCAATGAATGTAAAGAGCAAGAATAAAGGACGGGGGAAAGCTTGACACTAGCTAACCCCCCAAAAACGGTAAGACAAGCGGATAATAGCAGAATAAAAGTTATGAACACAAGGCAATAAGAACTGTAATTCTATGTTGCTACAAATGTAAGGGGTAGATACTATGGCAAGCTTACTACAATCGGAGCTAGAGAACGCACAGGAGAGATACAATACATTAGCAAAGCAAGGGCGTAGAGATACAATCGCGCATATTGTGCTAGCAAGATTAGAGCAAGAGATACACAACATTAAAAGGAGTATTAAACATGAAGAAAAGCCAAGGCAAGAAATCGATACACGTACAAGTTCCAGCCGATTTACACGATACTTTAAGCAGGTTGTCGATAGATACCGGCCTAAGCTCAACGGCAATCATCACACAATACCTTCAATACCTGCAATCGATACACTATAAAAAGAGAGAGCCTATAAATGAAAAGTCAACCACAGATTTTAAACTCACTGGCGTATCTTCTTGAGGAGTATACTAATCAGATAAGCTTAAGCAAAAGTAAACAGACAGTAGAAGCATACACCTTTGACGTGACGAGATTCTTGGAGTACCTGCAAAACAAAGGCATGAAGCGAATTACTTCTTTGAAAGGACAGATGATCGTGAGTTATCTAGGTTATCAAAAGAGCATGGGCAAGAGTGACGCAAGCTTGAATCGCTATTACATGGCTATTAGAAGCTTTTGCCGTTATTTACGCATTACAAGGGCTGTAACAGAAGATATATGCCTAGAGGTATCAGCACCCATGTTCAAGCAGAAAGCTCCGTACGTGCCAAGTATAGAAGAAATAGACCGTATTCTTGCAATGCCAGATACAGAAACGGAAACAGGTCGCAGAGATAGAGCAATACTTGAGCTTCTATATTCTTCAGGGTTGCGCGCTAGTGAGCTTTGCGACTTGAGAATAGAGGACTTTAAGGAAGACGGGCATGTGTTGGTTAGATGCGGAAAGAGAGGCAAGACAAGAAGCGTGCCCGTGACCGTAAAGGCTGCAATTGCCCTAAATGTCTATATTGAATTGTATAGGGGCAAAGAGCCTGGGATATTGTTTCAAACGATAATGGGCAAGAAGCTACGGAGACAGTTGCTTTGCAAGATGGTAACGACATACGCAAAAAAAGCAGGCATAGAAGGTATTACCACACACACTCTACGCCATGCTTGCGCTACTCACTTACTCGACCAAGGAGCTGACTTGCGCCTAATACAAGAAGTGCTAGGACACAGTTCAATAGCAAGTACGCAGAGATATACTCACCTATCAAGCAATAAGATTCAAGAGATGTTTAAACAATTTCACCCACGAAAAGAAAAGTGAGCAAAACATTTTTAATTACAGAGCTTAGGAAAAACGAACAAGGACAACCTTTTGAGGTACAAACAAAGATCGAATGTATTTCGCTAGATGCCCTTATACGTTATCTTAAAGAGAATCCTAAAATATTATGGAATGGCAATTGTGCTATAAAAGAAGATGGTAAAACAAGAATTACACAGTTCAAAAGTAAAGATAGAAGAGCGCAGGAATAAATTTTCTCCGTTAACCTTGATAGAAAGAAAAACGATCTTCAAGTTAATTAAGAAGGGTTATTCACTCACGCAGATAGCAATAGAGATAGGCCGTGGAAAGAATTCAGTTATCTTTGAGGTACGTCGAAACGGTGGAAGAGATAAATATGAGCCGATAATAGCCGAGCAATTAGCTAGAGACAGGAAAATCGCAAGAGATTTAAAGTGCAGCGACTCAAGTAAGGGAAAAGATGCTAATCCTTATATCAAGCTGAGAAACAGAATCGACAACATTGAGATGCAACTAGAGATAATCGCCGAAACATTAAAGGAGATGAAGCGTGAACGAAATTAAGAAGACGCGAGACTATGACCTCTTTAAATTCAGAGAGGACAACCGCGAAGCAATCAATCAATCGCATGTGAAGAGATTAGCCGACTCTATAAAGGCTCGAAACTTGCTAGAGTTAAGGCCAATCTCAGTCAATGCAGATATGGAAGTAATTGATGGACAGCATAGATTGTTGGCTGCAAAGATGCTTGGTGTTGAGATATATTACAACCAAAACAAAACCTTAACACCTTCCGATATCATCATCATGAACGTTGCTCAAGCATGGGGACAGTCGGACTATCTCAATTACTATTGCAAGAATCATTACCCAGAATATATTAAGCTTCAACAATTTATGAAGACGCATGCCATCTCTATCAAGATTGCGCTTAACATAACAATGGGTCACACAAAAGATGCGTTTCAGAAGTTTAAGACTGGCGAATATAAGTTTAACGAAGAAGATTTCGACGATCATATAGATATCTGCTGGGAAACGATCGATTATATCAAGCGAATCAACGGCTATAGCCACTACACACATTCGGCTAGATTCTGGAGTGCCCTTCTCATCTTAATAAGACACGCGAATTTCGACGGAACAAAATGGCGGGACAATCTTAAACGAATGATTGAGCGCTTTACTGCAAAGGCGAGACAAGACGACTACTTGCGCTTATTCATGGACGTACACAACTGGCGCAACAACATTAAGGTCGATTTGGTGAAGCATGTTGAGTGACGAACAGTTAGAGAAACTTCATAATTATCGAGAGTCAGAGACTTCGGAGCTTGCAAGACAACTAGAGAGCCGTGTACAAGAAAGAATCCGCAAAGACATTGAGAATATTGCGAGTAGTAATAGAAAGATTGGCCGAATGGAAGTGCTCTCTTGGATTGGTCTTGTGGCTATGTGTATTTACATTGGGAGCACGCTAGCTAACTGGATTTACCCAATGTAAAACCGCTTTACATGACAGGATGTTTCTCAATCCATAAGTCATAATAGTCAGTGTCGTGCATGGTCTCGGCACAAAAGGATTTAGCATCGTAATAGGAGTTGAAGACCGAAAGCACTTGATCGTGACCATGCTCATCAATTCCTAATACGATATATACGGTTGTCTGCTTAAGACTAATAACAGTCACAATCATCCTCATCGGCATCTTTAATGATCTGCTTCATTCTTAGCAAAGCAATCTCGGTTCCTTTCGCTAAAGTCTCGATTATAGCTTCAAACTCATCTTCGTCTTCATAGAAAGTATTATCGATATTATCCTTAATACTATTTAGCAGATTACTAGCCATTAATAGCTGTGCTTGCATATAGTGTTCTTTAATCATTTGTTTCATTTTGTTCTCCTTTGTGAATATAGATATGTTCGCGAATAGTTCTTAACAATTCATTATAGTCCGGTTCTTCGTCATTTATTTCTTGGGCGGAAAAAACGGTGTACCCTTCCTTGTCAGAAGTGATTGTCTTGCTCCGTAGAATCCAGGTAATTTGAGAATCATCAGCCCAAACAATACCGGTAAGAGCATCATTGAGGTACTTCTCTAAGTTGTCGCCGTCTGGTCGCTTCGTGTGGGGTAAGCAGTTTTGCGCTTGGCGTTTTCTTTCGGAGAGACCTTGAGGAGCCGGCATCACGAAGTGAACTATCACAAACAGCGGACCCTTGAGAAGCGGCATCGGTCGGTCCTTTAGCTGCTTCTTTACATGCTCGGCTACTTGTTTCATTCCTCTTGCGCTTGGATTGTACGCTCGGCCTCTTGACATTCTCACTGACGCTTTCGGCTTTGGCGTGAATGGTATTACTACTCTGCAACTTGACATATTCGTCCCATTTCATCATTTTTACTGTTGTTCTAGGGTTGGCGCTATAGAACTTCTCGACATCAAGCTTCACAACCTGACGATAGGAGTTGAATAGAACGTGATGCAGCATCTCTAAAAACGAGAGCGTGTAATCACATAGCTCGTAAGACTTAACGGCTGGCAAAGACTCTTGGCGCAAAGCCTTTGGAGACACGGAGACACCTTCAGGTGGAGTAACAAAAAAACGCACTATCAAAACAACAGGAATATTGGTGCGATAAAACGATCTGAAAAATGTCTTCAACAGTGATTTCCATTGCATGTTCCTAAAGAACTGAACGCCGCGAGTCCTTTGCCCTACCGGATACTTAATGCTATAGATCAAAGGTTCCCCAGGAAGTTCCATTTCCTTATCTATCACATCATTAAGCATCTTCTGTCTGTTAATTATCTGCTTGAGGCTCATACTCTTCCGCAGTTTCCATCATTTCATCTGCAATGTCGCTAATGGTTTGGACAAGCAGCGTATTCAACCTGCGCTTGGCTTCATCTTCAGCGAGATCCATTGTCAGTTCACATAGAGTCATCCAAGAGTCAAAGACATTATCGGAACCATAAAGCGGATGGGTCGTCTTGTAGTAGAGCCTCTTGCTTTTGATGTGTGTTCGCTTGGCCATTTTTCTCCTGCTGATCACTAAGGGCTGTTAATACTGCTATTTTGAATTGCTCCAGATACTCTTTATCTAAGTAACTCACATAAGGGATGTATTCAGGTTTCGTAGCTCCATCTTTCTTAATCTCTTTCTGAGGAAACGAAAACCAGCGCTTGTCTCCTTGCTCAAAGTAACGACAATCGAAAGTCTTGCGTCCATGCGGATACTCTACGAGTGTGAAGAAGGCTTTCAATGCGCCCTTGTTCATCTCACGATACTGGCCTACTTCTACTTCGGTTGTTGTGATTCCAACTTTTACTTTCATAGTCTTGCTAACTCCTTTTCAATTTCTTCTAGTTCTGTTGTGACGCTAAAGTACAAAACATTCGCCACTTTGAGAGGATTGTTTTCTTTGGCCAGAAGTGAAATACGAGCCACTTCGACCAATTCGATTACATTGATAAGACGATCGCGAAGCTGTAAAGCGCTAGATGGTTTTCTGTAGGCGAAACCTTCTTTGAGCTTCTTCATCTCTTCTTTGTCTTCAACATCCCAATCTTCATCATCCTCTACTTCTCTTGATGGTGTGCCGTCTGTGTATTGAACTTGACGCGGCACTCTTGAAGGGACCATATTGTGTGGCGTCATTAACGAAACTCCTGGTAATGCACGATTTGCCTTCCTAGAGCATAGAATTTGTCTTTAAGCCGAAATACACGTTCTTTGATGTTTAGAAACTCACCTGGAGGAGCAGCCAAACTAACAAAGCTAAGAGGGTGATATGCCAAGCTTTCATATTGACGGAGAATGAGACTGTGTGGGGGCGAATCTTGGGGAAATGCCCTTTCTTCTTCTTTTTGGAAACCATCATAACCTTCTAATACTACGTGATAATTCATTGTGAAAACTCCATATAGCCGTCCCATTGTGGTTGATAGAAAAGGTAGCAGTTACCCTCCGTACCAAACATTCTGTTCTTGGCGATTCTTATTTTAACTTTGTTTGGGTCTGCTGTTGCGTCTGATCTTGAGCATCTGTGTAACACGAGCACGTTGTCGGCGTATTGCTTGATAGAGCTGCTACCTTTGAGTGAATGCATTCCAGCTTCTTCTCCTGCACTTCCAGTTTGTTTCGGATGACAGATAAGTATAAAATGCATAGAAAGATCAAAAGCGAGTTCATGCAGCCTCTTCATTGTTTCGTCGATTTCTTCATGGGACTTCTTGTTGCTACTCTTGACGAGATAGTCCAAGTGGTCGAGCATGACAATCTCAACTCCTAGCTTCTTTGCCTCATAGAGTTGATGGCCTAAAGAGTGAATGTCCGTGCCAATAGTATTCGGGTTGATAAACACTCTGTATCGCGATGCCCATTCGTCGAATTGCTCGTTCTCATGCTCTGTAAATGACTGGAACTTCATTGGACGACGCAGCACAATAGAGGCCAACTTGCGCATAGTTGTTTCTGGCTTCATCTCCCAACTGTTAATCCAGACGGGAATCCCTTGCATTGCGCAGTTGACCATGAGTTGCGTACAGAAGGTAGTCTTGCCTGAGCCAGTATCAGCCGTAACTACCGTCACTTCTCCTTTGCGGAGGCCCTGAAGATAGCCATCTAGGTTGCGCCAACCAGTCGAGTAACCTTTATCAATAGCGTCTCTAAAAGCTTGCGGAAGTGACTCAACAGGAATGATACAGCCCGACGTTGCTTGATCGAGCTTCCTCTTCCAGAAGTCCTCTAACGTTTCGCCCTTATTGTATTCAATTCCAGAATGTGGTCCTTGTCCTTCCATAAATCCATCAAGTATTCGCGTACAAGATGGCCAAGAGGTGTATCGCTCTGTATCAAATCAAAGTGTTCAGACTGTGTAGGAGGCATTGGCGTTGCATTGTTAAGCCAATTGATAATGAAGCCGATGTTGCCTTTGCGTCGCTTGCCTTTGTCGGACAAGAGCCAAATGCCCATCTTCTTTATTTCAGTATCAACCTCGATACCGTCATATGTTTCGTACAGTTGTTTAAGTATCTGAGAATCAAGACCGATGAATTTGTTAGTATCTCGGTCGAAATAGACAGAATTGCGTTTATCCTTAGCCATAACCTTATAAACTTTTTATTTCAGGTTTGGATAAATACACACTTCTGGTAGTTTGATATTGTCTAAGTATCTAAACCTTGGTATGAGTTCCCCAACTCTAACCAAAAGTATGCGTATCCTAACGAGGAGCTTTACAGAGTTCCTCGTTTCATTTCCTCACGCTATATCAAAATCAAATTTGCATCAATCATTTTTCGTATCCTCTGGGCATTCTTTTGTTAATATGCTCGCGAGTTCTACGAAATACTTCTCTTAATCTTTCCCCATCACTATAACAAAACTTGCATGCATCTCGAATGAGATCTTGCGAGGTTATCTTTCTTCCGGCGTAGCTTGATTCCAATGCTGCTATCTCTTGCATTTGTCTATATTCTTCCTCTTCAAAACGCGTCGATACCACTATGCTATTCTTAAATATCGTCGGCCTACCCATGCAACCTCCCCACTGTTTCCAGGCAAAGTAATTATTATATTAAATCTTGACAAGAACAATAGAGAAAGTTATGTCTGAGTTGTGTAAAGTAAATGTTTAAATAAGAGGTTTTATGAGTGATGTTCGAACCGAAACTTGGCAAGAAATAAAAAATGGACTTGGCATGTTTTTCAAGATTCTTATCTACTCTGTTTTGGGTTTGGCTTTTTGTGCTGGAGTAGGATATGTGTGCATCTATTGCTGCCAATAACATTCCAAGGGTCACAGAGATTCTTAGGCCATTCACAACATACGATCAAGTGCCAAAAGAGATACTAGAAAAAGCTGCTGCAAGAGGAACCTCTGTGCATGCTTTGTGTGCCGGCATAGCGAAAGGCAACTGGATACCTGATGGCATGATCGGCGACGAGCTACTTGGATACTTGAAGTCCTTTCGCAAGTGGCATGAAGCTCAGGTGAAGCGCTTCGTTATCATCGAGAAGAGATTCACTGACTTGCATGAGCAATACTCTGGGCAGCTAGACTTTGTTGTCGAATGCACAGATAACCAGTTGTATCTCATCGACTTAAAGACAAGTTCAAAGCCCCAGAAAACATACCCAGTTCAGATGGCTGCTTACGACAATTTACTACAACAAAACAACGTTAGAGTTGCCGGCGCAATGCTCGTGTATCTAAACAAGGATGGCGAGTTTCCAGATATTCATTTGATTAACGATATGGATAAGGAATTCAGCATCTTCACATCAGCTCTGATTTGCTATCAATATTTTAAAATGAGGAAGAAGAAAGATGGAATCGAAAGAGAAGAATGTTTACCAGAGAATCCTGTCGATAATGGAGGAGTTGACTTACATTCAGAAGGGTGACGCTAAAGTCAACGGGCAATACAAGTTTGTCAGTCATGATGATGTTTCCGAGAAGGTGCATCCACTTCTTGTGAAACATAGAGTTCTTGCACTGCCGACCACAACAGATATTAAACAAGAAGGCAACCGCACGACTATCATGCTTCGAGTCTTCTTTGTAAACGTGGACAATCCGGTCGATCAGTTCTCGGTTGATTTCCCTGGCTATGGAGTCGATGCGTCAGACAAGGGACCTGGTAAAGCTATTTCTTACGCATTTAAATATGCTCTCCTCAAGTCATTGTGTTTAGAGACAGGAGAAGACCCAGACAAAGACAGTAAATCACGCTATGAGCCTGTAAAGTGCCTAGAATTTGATTTGTTGATTCCATCTACATTTACAGAAGCAGAAAAAAAGAAGCTAAACAAGTTTCTCGCAGAGTCAGCAGAAGCGCAAGGAAAGCATATCGAAGAGATTAAAGCCAGTGCAGTTAGCAAAATGGATCAGTTCCTTGAAGTGTTTAAAAAATGGAATGGAGGTAAAAAATGAAGCTAATATTATTTAGTTTGTCGATGTTGCTATTAACAGGATGTGCGCAATTGCTACCTAACTTGATTGGCGCAGTAGATGAGGCTGTTATACAAGAAGCAGAATCAGTTCAAGCCGAAATGCAACAAGAAGCACGAATGAAATAGATCAAATGGGGTTTCTCTACGAGATTCCCCATTACGTTACTTCTTATTAGACTTGCCAGCTTTAGTTAGAGCAATGGCTACAGCTTGTTTCTGAGGTTTACCAGTTGCTACTTCTGTTTTGATATTCTCGCTAATTACTTTCTTTGATTGACCTTTTTCTAATGGCATGATATTCTCCTTGCGCTTGTGTTTCAGTTTTTACAATACATATGATAATTTTAATACACAATTGATAATCATGCGCATAGGTTTTTTCACGTTTTGTCCATGTTTTACACCTGAAGAAATAACAAAAGAGAATACTAAAATGAATTCCCCTGTAGAAAGATCGGTAATTTTAAATCCTTACACTAATCAACCTTTAAATAATAATGATTTTGTTATAGATAGTCCAGAAACAGTATCATTTAGACAAAACATAGAGAAGTGTAAAGAAGAAGGTGTGGATACCGATTTCATGGAACGCACTTTAAATACTTGCTTAAGATCAAATAGGGAATTGTATGAACAAAAAGTTGCTGAAGATGCTTTTGAGAAGAAGCGAAGAGAAAATGAAAATGGATCTTGTGCCATCCAATAGCATTATATATTTTTTACTTTGCTACTGGTGCATTATTTTTCACTTCGATGGAGACACTCACGTCAGTCTGTTTACTTATTGCTTCACGAGAAACACTGACTTGAATGGCTTCATCGGTCGCAATATCTTCAGCAGATTGATAAAGTTGCGGCAATGTATTGCAAGCTGTTACAAAAAATATAAAAGTAATAATCAAATATTCATAAATGTTCCTTTTAACCTATTAAATGTCCTGAAAAATAAGTGGAATATGGAGAACCAGAACCACTTACAACACAAGTGTTTGATCCTGTTGCGCTAATATTTACATTTACATATGCAGTATCTCCAGCGGTCATGTCAATCACTCCAGTTACAGGACTATTTATTATAGCGCTAGAAAAAGCAGCTCCAACAAAAAATTGAGATTGGATGCTTCTAGATGTTGCTACAATTGTTACGATAGTATTTGAGATAGAATTAGCATTTAAAAAGCATGTTGCTGCTGCTGAAAGCAAATATTTTCCTGTTGTAGGTGCCGTAAAAACAGCTGCTGCTCCAGTTGTAAATGCAGAAGCAGTATCGAATGCCACTTGGTCAAAAGCTACATGATAATCAGCTCCAGCTCCAGTTACGTTTAAAGCTGATGTACTTAAATAAGCTAAAAATGATGGGCTACTACCACCTGATCCAGCGGGTTGAAAAGTTGGAACAACTCCAGGTCCATTGGATGTCCATACTTGACCCGCCGTTCCAAAAGAATTAGGGATAAATCCTCCAAGCGCAACAGTATTAATTGCCGGATTTATTCCCGTAGATTGTACAAACCCAACTGATCCAAGGACTAAATCTCCTGTTCCTGTTCCATCGATAGCATATGTTCCTGTACTATCAATAATGCACATTTCAACCTCTAGAACAAGAGCGGATGAATTCCAAATCAACCCAGGATCACTAGTGAAGGTAGAGGGAGAAAATCTACAAAAGTTAAACTCGCCTCCTGCTGTACCATTAATAGTGACTGGGCGTGTAAATGTTGCAACATCGGCTATTATAACTGTACCAGAACCAGCTGACCAAGGTGCTTGCATATTTACACGTTTCATGGTTGTTATGCCAGAGGTAACCATTGAATTCGCTGTGCCTGCACCCATGTTTGAGTTTTGGAAAAAACAATTTGCCCCTGCTGTATTGTTTACAACTCCATTATTTACTGAATTATCTTGCACGTCATATTTAATAAGTTGGCCAGTCCAATTAACTAAATTAAATGTGTATCCTGATCCTGTGATTCCTATGTTACAGTTTTGCAATGCTATATTACATGTACCTGCGTCTGTGCTAAAAAATATATCGCCAGTAGACTCAAAATAAACGTTCGAAATCGTTGTATAACCCGTATCTGATGGAGTATGAGTTCCAGTAATTGTAATATCAGTTCCAACACCTGTTTCATCAGAATTTCCTGTTACTCCGACAATTTGAACATTAGGATAAAACACTAGATTTTCAACGTAATTGCCAGTTTGAACATAAACAGATCCACCACCCGCCGCATTTGCAGCATCTAAACCTGCTTGTATTGTTTGATAACCAGCCAAACCTACAGGTCCAACAACAAATGGAGTAATAGGATATTTTTGAGTTAGTAAAGAGGTTACACCAAGTTGTCCTGTTACTGAATCAATAGTGACCATTTCAGTATTGCTTACTGTATTCCCAGTAATACCTGCTATGTAACAAGCTGTTTGTGGTCCACTGCCAGTTCCAGTTTGAGTACCAATTCTAGTAGTATGAGATTCTCCCGTTACTCCATTAGCTGCAATTATTATATTTCCAGTTTCAGCACCTGTATAAGTATCTGCCGCACCATCTCCAATCGCTATATTATCACTTCCTGTTAACAGAAGATCCATAGTTTCAAAACCAATGGCTATATTTGCGCCACCAGATACTAAAGAACCTAATGTTCCAGCTCCAATAGCTATACATTCTCCACCAAGAACATATGCATTTAAAGCGGATTGTCCAATAGCTACACATTCCGATGCAGTAACAGCAGAAGACATGGCAAAGATGCCTATGGCAGTATTATTTCCGCCTCCAGGTATACCACAACCCTTTCCTAAATACGTATTTCCATTTGCATCAGTAAGATTTAGGGTAGAAACTGTGCCTGAGTTATTAAATAACACAGATGATCCGCTGTGGTTAGCGGCATTATCAGCATAAATCGTTACTGTAGATCCTGTGACTGATCCAATATCACCATCTATTGTAATGATACCAGATCCACCACCACCTGCATTTTTCAAAGGTCCTGACTGACTCATTATATCCTCCTCGCGTAGATACCTTCGATGTAGACGGAACCCATACTTGGTGAGGTTGCTGACTTGACATAGAATTGCGTTCCGATACTAATGACAAAATCATCGATCGTATTCACTGGTGGCGCATTAGTTGCTAAATCCCACAGAAGAAAAGTATATGCAGGCAGATAGAAGTTATCCGTCATTCCATCTGCGCTGAAGACCATATCGCCATCTGTATTATTTAGTAGACGGAACTCACGCCAGTTTTGAGTCATTGGTGTCCCAACTGCTGCGTAAGTTCCTGAGATACCCCCAAAAGCTAATGTTCTGAGGGCATCGAATCTTGCTACTGCCATATAACCTCCTTAAACTAACAAGCCATAACTTCTGAGAGCACCCACGACATTCGCGAGAGCTAAAGACAATTGATAGATGTCATTTCGGATTGCAGTGGAATCGTTAGCATACACCGTCAAATCAGTATAGTTAGCGATTGTTCCAGTAGTTCCTCCTGCTGTGACGCTATTGGTAATTGCTCCTTGCGTAACTCTTGTGGCTCCAGTAGCTCCAAAGAAGCCTAATGTACCGGTTGTGTTACCGACTTTCGTAGCAACACCAGATCCAGAACCGATAGTAGTTGCGCCAGTCGAAGCTAGAGTAGTAGCAGAAACAGGACGAGGAGTAGTACTACCAAAACCTAATACAGGTGGGGATGCAAAACTCGCGACTGAAGAGAATCCTGCTAAAGTTTTTGGTGATATGTATTTGTAGTCAATTGTTCCAGTTGTTGCTTCTGCGGCTGTTGCTGCTTGAATTGCTGCTGGTTGTGTTTCAGGTGTACCAGTTACTCTTGGGGGGTAGCCGGCATGACCTAGTGGATTAGTGAATAAACCCATAGACGCCTCCTTTTAAAATAAATTCTTTACATTCTGAGCAAAATTTTTTTGTTTGTAGTTTTGTTGTTTCTTTTTTTTCTTCCTTTCGGTTATAGTTATCCCAACAATGGAGTTCATTATGGGATTACCTGAAATCATAACCGTATTTGCGGTCGTTGCTACCAATCTAGGAACAGTTATTGCTCTTTACTGCCAGACTGATAGGAAGCTTGATGCCATCCAACAAGAGATGAAAGACTTTCACGGAAGACTTTGCACAATCGAAGAACGCTATCAAAAACATAGGAAAGATTAATGGGAACTTTTATCAGTGTTATTTTATTCTTCATAGTATGCTTTTTTTTAGGTGGTAATCGCGTTTAATCCTTTTCTTCATTGAGACGCTGAGTTTCTTTTAATGCTTTAGTTACTCTAGGACGCATATCTTCTAATATTTTCATGAATTTTTTATCATTTTTAGTAAGTATTGCTCGCTCTAGCTCTTTTAAAAAGACAGGATCAGAAAATAGATTCGCAATTGTATAACCTCCTCCAATCTTGAGTAATGCAGGAACAGCCATAAAAGGATTTCCTAACATAATTCCAGAGGCAGCAGCACCAACTAAACCCATGTCCGTTAAAGTTGTACCAGATTGGCTTGCATTAAAGAATTTTCCTGCTGATTGTGCTAGTCTTCCAGAATTTAATTGCAGCAATTCTAATCTCTTAAATGCTTCAGGACTTAGAAGTTCTTTAACAATATCTCGGCTTTTCTTTGTAGAGAGTAAATTGGAGAACTTGCCTAACTTAACCTGTTCACTGACAGCATCTTTCATCTTGTTATCGATTAATTCAGCCAGCTTAAATCTAGATAATTCTTTGAATAACTTCTTCCCTTCTGAAGTTGTTTCTAATGCTCTTCGTAACTTTCTAATGCCTTCAACAGTATTCATCTCAGACATCACTTCATCGGGCTTCTTGCCTTCTAGAGCTTCTCCAACTTTCTTGCGTAAACCAGTCTTAGCTCTTTCTGTGCTCGTCTCTGAAATGTTACGTCCTTTCAATCCCTTTGAAGCTGTTGTCTGTGGAGTTGGAGCATTAATCCCAAGTGGTTGTCTCTGCGCTGCACGAGGTAAAGGGTGCTCTAAAGCTTGCTGTCTATCTCGAATGAAATCTAAAATAGGTCCATCAAATTCAGGTCCTAGGACTTGTTGTAGATCAGCGATGTCTCTTGCGGTAATATCGCTCTTGTTTAAGATGTCTTGCGCATAATCTCGCTTGATTTGATTAACTAACTGTTCACCGCGAGGGCTTGCATGAAAGATATCTTCGAGTGACCGTAACTTATCTGGACTGTTTACGAATTCTTTATAGATTGAATTGTAGTTATAGTTCTTTGGATTGTAGAGATTCCTTAAATTCTTATCTTCAAATGCGTTCTTGTAAGCTTCATAGTCAGCATTTAGTTCTAAGTATGCATTTCTCAATTCAGGATTGTTTCCAATAGCTCTTTCGATAGCAGCATTTATATCTCCAACGAGGCTTCTATATGCCGAAGTAAAATCTGAGGTTGCCATTTCCCAATTAGCCACATCTGCCAATGTTCTTCGTGTTTTTATAAGCTCATCTAATGTGACACCTCTAAATCCTCCTTGCGGACGTAACCTTTGAAGCAATCTATCCGCAGTCTGCAATACGCGAGCTTCTGCTGCACTTTCTCCAAGAAGAAGCGATCCTTGATGTTCATTGACGAAGTTCTCTAATTGCGCTACTAATCTTTGTTGAGGACCAGCTTCTATGCCAGCTAACTCTTCGTTTATAGCAGTGAAACGTTGATTGAATTCTTCTTTAATTGGCTGCCTTATATCTTCTGCTGCTGTCTTAAGATTTTCTCCCCCTTGATATGAATTAGGAGTTGGCTCTGGAGCGATTGTATCTAGTAATTGCTGTTGATAGTTTGGTCTTTCCTCTACTGCTATTCTTCCCTGAAGTGGTGATCGCTGTGCAGCTTGTTGTTGTTGCTCGGCTGGCTTACCTTTGTTTATTGCATTGAGCTGAACTTCTTCTACTTTTAATGCGTTCTTTATTGCTTCCGAGGCTTGGTGATTATTCTCGAAAGTTAATTCACCTAAGTCGGCAATAGTATTTTCGTATTCTCTGGTAATTTGGGCAGATAATTCTTTTCTAAAATTGTCGAGAGCATTACCAGTCAGACCCGATTGCGTTAGTCTCGCTTGCATCATTTGCACTAAGGGAGAACCTGTCAAAGTCCCTGCATCTACTTGCAACCCACTTTTATTAAAATCCTCAATTAATTGTGTGGCAGCCTGACGTTGAGTATTATTCATTGTCAGAAGATTTACGGCCTTAGCTGCTGCTGCTTTTGGATTTGCTGCTATTTTATAGATACCTTTAGGGGTATGACCAACAATATCACCAACAATTGCTGCACCTAAATGTCCGAGCGGTCCCCATTGACCATCCTCTGCCATCTGCATTGCTGTTCCAGCTCCAATACCGCGAAATATTTCATGTGGATAAGGTAGAATTGCTTTTGCTATCTCTTTCGGGTTAGTGCCAATTTCCTTTAAACTTTTGACATTCTTCGGATTCTTTACAAAACCTGCCCAAGAAGCAGCTTTTTCCCACACGCCCTCTGGATGCAGGTCTTGTCCTGTTGCTTTCTCTGCGAGGCCCCTAATGCTTAAATCGACACCTTCTTGAACGTACTTGGGTTCTGCGCCTGGTCTGATCTGCTCTTCTAGTGAGGCGTATAGTTCTTGATCTGGCTTCGACCATTGATCTAGTGGCTTGCCTGCGTTCTTGTCATATAGCCACTCTAGGTCTTCACCGATACGTACTCTTTCATTGAATGTTCCGAATGATTTTGAGTTAGCAGGTGATACGCCGATGTCATAGACAATACCTGCTGGAGTTCCTTCTAGTCGTCCAAGAGCATATTGCGCTCCGATTCTAGCACCTTTCTCTAGAGAACTTTTTTCTGGTTTATTCTCTGTATCAGGAGTGAAATCATCAGCAACAAAATCGTCTTGAGTATCTGGTTGAAAATCATCCGCTACAAAGTCATCTTTAGATTCTGTCATACTTAGCATCCATTCCTTCAAAAGGAGTTACTGTGCCTGTTTTACCTGTAACTTTATCTTTAACACGAATCTTACCTTCAGGAGTTTTCGGTGCTTCTTCTTTTGTATTATCTAATAAAGAACGGTTAAGAATATTTTCCATTGCATCTAAGATACCTTCTCTCTCAGCATCTCGGATAGAAGGGTCATATAGTTTTTCCGCTAAGGTCTCGAATTCAAGTTTGTTTCTGATAGGAATGGTTGTAGAAAGCTGAATTAGTGATTTACCTAGCTGCTCATATGTTCCTGCATCTTTAGCTGCTTCTCCACTAAACACTTTTCGAATACCTGTACCTACGCCAAGATTTCCTTTCTTTCCAATATCTCGCATCTCTTTAACAGTTTGAATACCTGCTTTTATCTGATCGTCAGTTGCAGCTCTTGCATGTGTTTTAATCGCTTTGTTTTCCATGATATCGAGCTGTCTATCTCTTTGCTCTTCGCTCTTACCCGTCGATCGTTTTCTCTCTTCGAATTCAGCAGATTCTTGTTCTTTTTCTGCCTTTAATTTCTGTTGAGTTGCTTTGAATTCTTCGATTCCCATTGTATTTTTGAAAAAGTTCTGTTTAGCTTGGTTATTGTATGTTTTGGTTCCGAGGATTGCTTGCATGATCTTATCCGCAGGAGGATTATCACCTAAGTCCAAGATAGATTTCTGTAAAGCCATCTCATCCGCGCGACTCTGATACCCTTGCGTAACACCAGACCCAAACAATTGACCTACTTCGGACCAGTCGTTCTCTTTAGGAAGAATTGTTACCATTGTTTACCCCGCAATTGCCATACCAGCCGCTTGTCCGAGACCTTGCCCAGCTCCTTTCACAAAGCCTTGCACTGCGCCTTCTGTTCCTGGCTTGTAGATGTTTTCTGTTGCTTTCGTTCCTAGCGCTGTTTGTACGCCTGCTAGTTTGTTTTGTTTCTGCTGATTCTTTGCGTTGTACATCAGCTCTGCTAACTTGGATTGAAGGTCTGTACCTGCTTTTGCGTTTGCTCTGAGAAAGTCGCCTCCTCGAAACTGATTGTTTGCTATAAATTTCTCCTGCAATTGAGGAAGAATCTCGTCTTGGAATTGCTTAAGTGCTGGCTGCGATACACCTTTCTCAAAAGCAGCAGCATCGAAGTCTCCGAAGAGGTCTTTCAAAGGACCTTCGCCACTTGTTAAACCTTCTGTAATGAGCTTAAGTAGCTCTTCCTGTTCCGGCGTTTGAGTAGAAAGCTGTTTAGACTTGCCTTTCTTGCCGAATAGGAACTCATTGAATTTAGGCATTTGTTACCCCTTAGTATAATAAACTGTTACGTAACCCGAATAAGCTGAGCGATTTGTGCCTCCACTTGTCAGGACTATATTTGTTCCATTTCGGACTATAGAAACATCATTAGCAGAATTAGATGGATCAACGTGCGGCATCAAAAGAGTGTTGCTAGTAGATAAAGCGCCATCACTTATGCAACAGACGATATCAATCACGATGAAATTTCCAGTGATCGCAAGAGGAATAACATTTGATGTTCCTCCTCCAGTCCATGCAGATGTCGGTGCAGTGATAGTCCAGATTGCTTTGTTATTGATCCATGCGAATGATGTTTGTCTCTCTCGCAAGAAGAAGCTCTCGTCATCAATGATTGTATTGACACTATTTGCCACGAGGATGTGTTGAGTCTGAAGCTGGTATTGAAACTGTTGCTTCTGGTCCTCTGGTTGCCCTTCATATTTCTGCCAAGAGAAGTTAGGTTGTAGCTTGCCCATTAGTTAAAGATCCTTCCGGCAGGTTTGAAGTAAGGGACAATGGCATGAATTCGAATCGGTTGGTCTAGATCTTCGGAACTGAAATCAGCAGCGTTTTGATAGAAGCGAATCGTGTGCTCTTTAGCTACAGCTCCTACGTAAATCCTCTTCCATACTTTCGTTTGCGGCATTGTAGGACTCATCGCATCAGTTGTCTTGAAAGTAAGTATTGTCTCTTGATAGAATCCAGCAGGAGTACCATCACTAAGCTCATAAAGCGTATCATCTCTGTAGAACTGCACACGTAACACAGAAGTATTGTTGGCACTTACGAAGATGTCTAGATACCCAAACCTGCACAACTCACCGCCTTCAATGAATGGATTAAAGTTCTTCGAGATCACATCAATCAGCACAGGCTCTTGCGTTCCATCAGGCAGCGTTAAAGTATTAGTGTTACCTAGAGTGTATACTACACCGTTTCTGTCGCCTGCGAGATCAACCAAAGCATTAAAGGATTCATAGAAACTTCCCCATGCGTAGTTAGCATCTCCCCAAGTATCGTAATTGTTGCCCCAAACATCTACCGAAGTAACCGTACCAAAACCAAGGCAATTAAAAGGAAAAGTATATACAGCATAAGTTTTATCTAAGTAGTTGAAAGCAAGCACGTTATCCGATCTTTGAATTGTAGCTGAATGATTAGAATCGAATTGCTTGAAGCAGAGCCAGCCTTCCTTGAAGTCATCGAATCTCTCGCCATAACATTGCCCGATGCTAGTTTGGTCTATTGAGATAATCGGCCCTTCGAAGAGGACTCTGTTGTTTAGTGTGAAGTCAGGAATAATCTCATCGGCACGTTGCACGTTAACGCCATCAGAAGCAACGATTGCCGGCTTCCCAACTGATGTGCCGTAGGAGTCATAGTTAATCGCAGAGTATCGTGTGTCGCAGCGCCAGATGTTATTCGTAGTATCCCATCTGAAAGGACCAAATGCATCTCCTGTGTAACGAAAAACTCGCTCGGAACTTGAGAAACGCACGATCATGTCCGAATTGATGAAGAAAAAGAGACGAATTGATTCAGAGGTTGGAGCATCTAAGAAGCTAGCCCCATTTGCTGAGATAAAACTAAGAGGATTAAGAACAACAGACCAATAAATAGAATTAGGAGCAGCAATCTGCATAACCGTCGGAGCAATTAACAAAAGTCTCTCTCGATTGATAGCAACATGAAGGCACTTGGATATGTCATAAGTAAAGTCGCCAGGTCGATCGGTTAGGTTTGTATTTAGATAATGTAAGCAAGACCCATCATAGTAGCGAATAGCATCCACGCTGTTAGTAATAAAAGCTTTAAAAGTATAGTTAGCCACACTGAAAAAGTTGGTATAGTCTCCACTGAAAACATCTCCATAAACGCAAGAAGCAATATTAAGTGTATCGGTCGTAAGTGGTGCAGCCGAGAATGTAATTGTAAAAGCACCAGTGCCGTAGTTAACGAAGCCGGTAGCAGTAGGTGTTCCAACGCCAGTCAACAAGCCGAAGCCATTGTCCGTGATTGTAGTCTTTACGGCAGGAGCATTACTGTACAAGACGATATTGACCATTCCAGGAACTAAAGGCATCCCAAAGGTTCCAGTGAATGTCAATGCTACACCGTTAAAAGCAGGTGTCGTTGCGTAAGCTTGCGTATGTGTCTCGTGAGGAATCTCTTCGATACCATTGTCAGTACCGGCAGCCGCAGCGACAATTCCAGACAGCGTAATGATGCGGCCAACTCGTCTTGTGTTGAAGATTAGGATGTCTTGCCCACCATTAATCGCGTAGTAGGGCTTAATTCCCATTATATCAGTGTCACCAGTCGAGGCAGTACTTAGGTAGTCATAGGTAAGAATTACTGCGTTGTAGCCCCCTGTAATGATGGCTGGTGCTGTGTTAAATGTAAGCGATACAGCTAGCGTGGAGATATTGACTGTTCCTGTGCCACCATTATTACTGACTAGATTGATGATATCTGGAGGTGTATCGGAACTATAGACGAAGTTTTCAATAGCAGTTCCACCAGAGTTAGTAGCTGCTTGTGCGGTGATGAGTTGAGTAGATGGGATGTGATTCAATGTCCCTGTAAAAGTCTTATTTGTGCCATCAGGAGCAGGAGATAGCACGATGGTCTCGGTGTAGCTCATTCTCGCATAGAGATCGTAGCCAGGAATTTTCTCAAGAACACCTCGATACAAGTGGGAATTCTTTAGAATCTGGTAAGCATCTCTCGGAAGAAGCCAAGGTTCAACCGACTCATCAAAACCAGTGCGGAAGTTAGAAATAGCGAAACCTTGATACTCTTTCATTAGATCGGCCAATAGATGAGTTTATAAGGTGCATTTGGATTCACATAATTAGAAGCAGCGGTAAGAGTCAATGCAGTACCCACAGCCGAAAGACTCACCACTGTTTGGCTACCTACTGCTGTTACAGATTGTTGTGGATAAACTGTTCCTCCGATTGCAAAGAAACCTAACGTGAGAGACAAGTTTGCAATCGAATTATTTGTTTTTACCATCACGAATCCTATACAATCATTAGCAACTGAACCAATTGATGCTGAAGGTTGTAGAGTTACTGTGCCAGAAGTTGAGACACCTGAAACAGGACGCTTGGCTCCATTGTATGAGAAGATGTTTCCACCAATCGCATACATAACTGCATTGATTCCTGTAGGCAAAGAAGAGATATCGCTACCCTGGTTCGGCATATCCAATCTCTGGTGAGAACCGACTGCCTCAGTAGTGATTTGGTTGCCATTCCATGTGTGGTTGACCTTCATTGCCGTGTCGATATAAGTGAAGTTGTCCTCAATCAAAGGCTGTGTGAAGGCAATCGTCTGTGTAGCCTGCGGAGTATTAGGGGTATAGGTTGACATTGTTTAGCCTCTTAAAATGTTGGAACAGAGCGCGTGTAAAGCAGCTCCTCGTAAGTGTCTTGCATGCAAACATCCTTGAATCGGTCGTACTCCGGAAGGTACTGATCGTATTGGCCCATCTGGTTGAATAGCTTGAATCTGTGAAGTGCAGCACCAAGCGCAATCAGTGGGCCAAGATCGGGACGAAATGGAACATCGGTGTAGTTAAGAAACGGCGCAGGTATTTTGATTCCCTGCATCTTGATTAAGTAAACCTGATCAGGAATTGGCCTTAGCACGAACATATTGACCGCGTTAAGGGTAGCCTGCGTCGCATCAAGAACAGGCTGTTGTGGAAAGAATAGGATGCCTTGTGGACGATTGGCGAAGTAGGTCTGAGAAGTTGCGACAATGTTTGTATTGACACCAGGAGGCGTTAGAAACTCAAGGCCAACAACCGCTCCAGTTACATAATCAACAGTGCCCAGCACAGGGCCAACAGAGTTAAGAGGAGAAACTTGGTTGAATCCTCCGGACCCATCATCTTGGACGACTTGAGTACCATCTGTGACATATAAACTCCTTGGTATGATCGGATAAGCCGAAACACTAAAAGTGAAGCTATTCAGAGTTCCATTACCGTTGCCAACCGTGAGTTTGTTCTCATTCTGCGGATAGTCTTGATAGAAAGTATCGGGACTAATGTACCACTCAATTGGGAAACCATCGGCCCATACGCTAGGGTTTACTGTCTGGAATCCTGTTGGAGCTAAGTACTGATCTATGTGGGCTTCTGTAAAGAACTGATAAAATGTGTAGCCCCAGAAGATTTTAAGCTCCTTGAGCAACACATATTGATAGTAATAATTGATAAGAGTCGCGCACTGGGCATCTGAATACATTGACGAATCAGGAATACCGCAGATAGAACGAAACTCGCTAAGAATGGCGTTGAAGTTCCATCCTGCTGTAGAGTTCCAATTGGCTAAAGGATAACCGCTGATTGGTCCAATGCTCATTATGCAGCCCTCTCACATACGAAGTGCGTTTTGTAGCCGGCAATGTAAATCTCTGGGAGACCTGAATTGTGGTTCTTTCGGTACTTCTCAATGTTTTCGCGGCAGCTCTCTAGATTGCGGATTACCTCTCTAGGAAGTTGATACGCGACACCATCGATGAGTTTGTACTGCTTGAATGGATGCGTCTTGCTGGAATAGTGAAACTCAAGTGGATAGCCTGGATCGCGTTGGTTTCTAAACACAATGCTCTCGTAGTCTGGCTTCTCTTTTGCGATTACTACTTTGTTTTCTTGCAGCGCTTCTTGCACTTCTTCGAGTGACTCATTCGCTGGGCCAGTCAGATGATTCTCTTGCAGCTTCTCGACTGGTTCTTTCTTTTGTTTTGATTTGGTAAATGCCATATATTCCTAAACGTTTATTGGTTGTGTGTTGTACATGAGTCCTGGAGGTTGACCTGCTAGAGCTGGATACGAGATGATGTTTATCTCTCCTCCACCCACGTAAGAATTAAAGGAGCTTGTATCGACCGGAAAACCTCGAATGGTGTATAGAGCGAACGTCATTGCATTCGTGTCTAAACTTCCGATGATGTATCTCTCGCGATTCACTTGATACATACCTAAGACGTTGGAGAAAGTGATCGTCATGCCATTCACCAGATAGAACGCTCCAGTCTCAGCAACAGAAGAAACCGTCACGATTCCAGGTGAATCTCGCGTGATATTGGTTACTTGGTAGACTGTCTCTGGAGGAAACCCGATTGGCGATGTCATAAAACTCCAATGTAAAGCGGCTTGACATTGAGGAAGGGTTGTTCAGACCCTTCCGCAAGTTGTTATCTACCAGCCAGTTGGCGTCGAGTAGAGTGCTTCCCAGCGCAGAACATCCCCGTTTGAACCGAGTACGCCTGATCCGAGTAATAGCCCCTCGAAACCGATATCCAATTGAAGACCAGCAGGATTACCAGGAATTAGAACCTGACCTGTCACTGAATTCAAAATTGGAGCTGTTGGAGGGTACGAGATCACATCTAACTCACCACCGGAGGTATATGTACCTAAAGTAGTGGTATCGACTGGGTTACCGAAAGTGTCGTACAAGTTGAATGTCTGACTTCCTGTAGAACCAGAGATGCCGGCAACGATGAAACGATTGGTGTTTAACCCAGTCATTCCATTCACACCAGAAATCGTCACTGTCATACCGTTAGCCAGAACCATTGAGTTGGTCGGGTTAACTGGGTTGACTGTTACGACGCCAGGATTTGCATTGCTGATACCTGTGATCGTGTAGATAGTGTTCTGCCAGTCTCCACCCAAGACTACAGGAGTAATCCCGTTGCTTGTAATTTTGGAAACTGCTGCAACACCGGCTGTATAGGTTGTGATAATCGCAGAAGCGTTAGGGAAACCTTTGATCCAGAAAGACTCGCCTACACCTGATAAAGTGCCTGCGTAAAGTACAGTCTGGTTGTAGATTCGAAACACATCTGGGACAAACCCTAATGCTAAATTCACGCCGCTGCTGATTAAGGCAGTCGTAGAATTAATTGTACCTGTTCTGTATTGGCTCATTTTACTATTCTCCTATTGATTAAAGGTTCTGTGTTGACAAGAGGCGTGTAATCCAGTTGTCATTCAATAGGCGAGTAGCAAACGGATACTTGTAACCTACTGAACCTCTTTGGTTTAATGGGTCAGATGTACCGCTAGAACCAAGTGGCTTAACGATAAATTCGGCCTCTTTCGAACCAAGCTTCACAACGCCATAAGCCTCTTGACCGAGGATGATGTTGCTCCACACAGGAATCGATGCACCGTTGTTGAAACCGTTAGTGCTCAAGAGCCAGCGTACGTTGTTTGTTGAACCCCATTCTGCTTCTAACGCGTCCATTGGGTTTGGATAGTTAGCTGCACTCAAGAAGTCCGCGCATGCTTCAAGGTCATTCTGGATTGTAACGTCCATGAATCCCCAGTAGCTCGAACGAACAGGGCTTGTCGCAAAGCGGTTCTCGCCAGGAATAGGCTTAGTCATCAGCCTTGCATTACCAAGACGAAGTGCTCGCACTGCTGTCTTAATATCTGCGGTCGTGATTTCTGTAGGCGTGTTCCCGTTAGTGCCCTCAGAACATAGAATGGAGGACGCCGTAGAGACCATCATATTTCTGATAAGTGTATCGATCGTCAAACCTAATTGAAGCGAAAGAACCCTTGTGGCCTCATTAAGAACCCTATCTTGGACTGTGAATTGGACTTGATCGGTGATGGTGACAAAGTTTCCGTACCACTTAATTTGGGTAGAGAAGTCAGTCACACTTAAGCTATCGCCAGGAGGAGTTGTACCATCTTGAATAGGTACTGTTGCTGCTGACAATGTACTGTAACGTCTGAAGACCATCTGATCGCCAGAGTTAAGAGGAATTGTTCGTTTTTGTGCAAACATGTCATAGATGTAGTAAGGACGGGCCAAGGTCAACAGAAGTCTATCAAAGTATGTTCTAACTTCTGGAGGTACTTGGGCGGTTGTTGTAATTGGCATATCTAAACCTTGCTAGTTAGATATTCGCCAGATTTCTCCCTGCAATCTTCATAAAGTCTTCATCAGACATGCTTGCGTAATAATCAGCCGAGCTTAACGTTCCATTGCCACCGATTGAATTAATCGTCTGTGGCTTCTGTGCGTTCGCAATGGCCCTCTGTGCATCTCCACTATTCTGGTATTGACCTTGTGGTTGCTGCTGTTGGGTCTTTGCATTCAACTCCGCTAACAAGTAGGCAGCTTCGTATGGATTGCTAGAGTTTTTAATCATCTCTGCGAATATCGGATTTTTACTTGTTAACTGCGGTACGTGCTGAGTGACTAAGTTGTTCCAGTCCGAGTGCTGTGATTTGGTTTGAACTGCTGCCAGTTGATCCCGAAACTCTTCTCTGAGTCTTTGGTTTTCCTGACGAATTGTTTCAAACGCCTGCTTCACATTGCTCGAATCGCCCCAGTCAGATTCTTCCCACTTGCTAATCGGGTCTTCTCTCTGTTGCGGTGCTGGAGTAGGAGCTTTGGCGTAGGCTTCTGCTTGACCTTTCCAATACTCTCTCTCTTCCTTCATCTTGCTCACTTCACCACGTAGTGCCTCGAAGTTCATTTCCTTCTGAGACATCTGTCCTTGACCGGCGACTTCAAAGTTTTGTTTAACGCCCATATCTAACGGATCACCGACGGCATGACCCACGTTTACGTCTTGATACGAGTTGTATTGAGGTGCTACTTGCGGATCAGGAAACAACTCACTCCCTGGTCTCGACATATCTAAATCGTTCATTCAACTTTCCTTTTGGCCACGGCGACTGACCTCGTTACGCCCGTTTTTCAAAAAAATTCTTGTCACTATGAGCAAAAATTTTTTAAGACACCAACTTTCTCCTTACAGAGATTGTCGAGCACATATTACCTCTATTGGTACATGTACATTACGCTAGCAAGATCGAACCTGATTTCTCAGCCGCTTGCCCTACAGTAGTGATGATATCGTTCTTGTTCGTTGACAACTCCGTCTCGCTGAGGGGAACGTCAAACGGCAAGCTCAAATCCGCTTCTACTGTTAATCTTTGGTCTGCATGACTCCACTTAAAGACCATTACTCCAACCATTGCTTGAGGAGGTCTCTTTGCTATCACTTCCCAGCCCATGACGATTCCGTTCTGAACCTTCACGTGTGGTTTCGCAGCAAACAATACCCAGAAGTCGTGTTGAAACTTTTCTGCGTATTTCTCGGCTAAACGGTTAGCATCGGTCCAACAGTCTCTCGCCATTGGTTCCCTCGTCTCGCCCATCTCCTGCATGTTAGAGTTGCGCTTTTGACCTATCAGTGTAGTTTGCATCTAGTTACCTACGCCCAGGGGTATTCTCTGAACTGAGAGTGGGCCATTGATTCGCTCTTCTCACAACCACGCTTTCCAGCCAGGCCATAAGCTTCGTCCATTGCTTCCACTTTCATTTCCATGACTCCACTCCAATCCATTGCAACGCCATGAGGTGTAGTCTCTGATTGATGACTTACCATTGGCGAGCGTTCGTTGTAGTGCTCCATGCTCTCGAATCCACCTTGTCTCCCTGAAGGATTCTCTTTCATGTTATGCTCCTTGTTGTTACTTACTAGGCTTCGCTTTTGGCGTCCTAGATTTTTTTAACCTCTTCATAATGCTAGAGGGTGTGTGTGCATGCTCAGCCTTTTTCAACTGACTGCGTGCTTTTTCTAAGGCGTTCATTTTCTTAACCATATCCTCGACCTTCTGTCCCGTATTTAGCGCTAGGAAGCAATGTGTTTTGAAGTTCTCTTGGGTTTTCGTAAATCGCTTTCCCTGGCTTCACTCCTTGCCATTCTTCCCAGTATTCGTGTTGTGCTCTTTCATCTGCTAAAGCTCTCTGAATCTCAGTTCTTTCCGTACCTTTCGAAGAAGGCGCCGATTGTCTCTTGTAATTGCCTTCCATTTGCTTGTGCGCCCATACTCCTGGAAGTGGATGAAATGTCGGATTGTAGCTGTCGTATTGTCCTGGTTGAGGTTTTAGCGTATTGAGTGGTGCATTTCCCTTCATTAGAATGATCCCTTTCCAAGTGGAGAGCTTCCATCGTTATGTCCATACTCGTAGAGATACGTTTGCTCATGTCTCTTACGCTCATCATCTTGCATCACTTGCATGTCGCTCTTTGGCTTGTTAATCTGTCCTTGGAGAATAGGCTCTATCGCTGGTCCTGGTAGTTTCGCCTTTGTCTTTGGGCCGACCACTGCTGTATAGCCGCCTTCTCCTTGGAACATACTTGCTGTCATTCTACTCTCCTAAGAACCACTTCAATCTTTTGATATCTTCGGCTAACTCTTTCTTCTCTTCTTCATCCCACACTAATCGCATGCTATCTATACATTTAAGTTCGCTCAGCATTCGTTTTGATTCTATGTTTCGCTTTGCTAATTTCGCATAGTTACCAGGCAATGAATCGAAGAGTAGATCTATCTCGTCTTTTGTTACGCCATTAAGGGGTTCCACTAAACTGAATACCTTCGCAGTAATCGATCTCTTGGCCGGCAATCATGGTGTACTTTCTCGCACTTCTCATGGATGTTTCGTCTCTCTCTAAATACTCTCTCGCATGGGGCTGCATTCCGGTTGTATCCAGTTGTGTCGCCCAGCTCGGAATCAATTCATCTGTCTGGTACTTATCCAATCTTCGAGTAGTTCCTAATGCTAAATAGTCATTGCCGTGACTCCTATTAGCATCATCCATTCCCATCTGCTCTTCTGCTCTAGATGCGCGAAACTCTTGGTGAATCGTCTCGTCATCGCCTGGCCATCTCTGTTTTTTCATGTCTACCTCTTGTAATGCTTGGCTAAATGTTCCAACCGAAGCTTCTTACCTTCTTTGTGTCGATCTACTTCATTCATTAGCGCTTCATGCACGTCAATTTGCGATACTGGTGTAGAATGCTCTGCTTGGTTGCCAGATCGCTTTTGTATGTGGTGCTGTAGGTCTGTACCGGCCACTCTCATATCTGAGTCCCCAGCGCCCATAAAACCCCATCCATCGTTGTTCACGTTACTTACCTTTGACTGCTGGTTGAGGAACTACCGTATCGCCGGCTTTTAACCGCTGTTCTTCTTCTACGCCGCGAATGATGTTAAGTATTCTCTCTGCGTGTTCAATCGATCGGCCATGCATGTTTTGATCCATCTCGTCGAATTCTTTACTTGCTCGGATGATATCAAGTACGCTTCTGGCTCTCTCTTCTTGTGCTGCTGCCAATCGCTCTTCTGATAACGCGGCATCGTATTTAATCCTGCTAAGCCGCTCTTCTCCCAGTGCCACATCTCCATATGCTTTTGCTTCGAGGAGCTTGTTGACTCTTGCTTTGTCTTCCAAATCTGACTTCTGTTGTTGCTTCGCCATTTGATTCTGTTCCTCGATCTTCTCCATGAACTTCTTCTGAATCGGAAACGGTGACAACTCCCAAAGCATCTCGTCTGGTACTGCTGTTCCTCCGGCCTTCATTGACCATGCTTGTAAGAATGCTTGCTGCTTCTGTGTAGCTGTCATTACGGCAGGGACAATATCAACGTCATACTCAAGGAAAGTCTTGTTATAAAACTCGGCTGTTGGTGTTTGTTTGATGATTCTCTGCACCTTTTCTGGAGTGTAGTTTTGAATCATCTTGAGCACTTTCTTACTCAGGAGGTATTGTGATTCTTTTAAATTGTCGAATATTGGACCGAGACCCATCATTCCTAACGCTTGCTTCATCTGGAACAAAACAGAACTCATTCGGTCTGTATCGTCCACTGTCAAGCTGTTGAGGTCCACCATGTCGCTCATGTCTTTGTCGAATGTGTCGCTTAAGGCAAACAAACTCTCAGGAATCGTAGGTGCATCAATTCTCTCTGCATCGCCAACTTCATAGCCAGGATTGAAGAAGATGACTTTACCTTGACCTGATTGAAACAATGACTTCGGATTTGAAACAGCCCCAGATTTTACTTTCCAGCCTGCACCAATTTGAGAATCGACGATATCCAGCATCTTGGAGCGTCTCATGTTGAACTCTTCTTGCGGATCTCTAAGCAGTCTTACTAGAGACTGTATCTTCCACTGAAATAGATCGTATGACCCGTCGAACACTGTATAGAAGGGCACAAAAGGGTACTCTCCAATGCCCCAGGGATCCTCACCACTGTAAAGCAATCGGTTCTCGACAATTACGTTATACTCAACTGTTTTGTAGTAACCTTCGATCACAGCAAGATTCGGAAAGAACCTTTGCATCATCGTCAGTCTTTTCTTATCACCTTTCCAAGGCTTCTGCTCCCCAGTCTGTTTATCGATGAGCAGCCAGCCTTTTTTATATCGCTGTTTCCAATACTCATTATAGGCGAGAAGCTCTTGCAGCCCCCACTGTCTAGCGTAGGGTTCATATGTAAACTTTTCGTCTCTGTTTCCGTATCCCATTGCATCGATTTCTCTCTCGCAACCAGGAACCATTGACTTAATCGCATCTTTGGCCAAGTACTTACGTCTAGCTACAAAGGTACAGTCTTCAAGGTCAGGACGAACACTAAAGGGGTCCCAGATAACGTCATTCCAATGGTCAAGGTGAAAGGAGATCCGTCCATTCACATAATCTTGTCGATAGTCAACCCACGGCGAAACCCAAGCCACTCCAGAACATAAACTTGCTAGAAACGCTTTGCTGATGATTCCATAACCGTTTGGCTGCATCACGTGTCTCAGAAGTTCAGTCAATTGCTCGGCTGTTTCTTCGTTACCTGTTTCGAACGGCATCACAATACTGGCATTGGCATGAGCTTTTTGATAGCCACTAACCATGTTGACAATCTTGCGTACTTTGTTGAATGTAAAAGAATTTCTTCGCTCTTCATTCAAGTAACGCATCTGTTCTAAGGACCACTGATTGCCGAGATAAAACCCAACGTCACGATAAGCTTCTGCATAGTAAGTGTTTAGCAGCATGTAAGCGCGATTGTAATCCTGGGTAAAATCACTGACGATATCGTAATCTGGCATGAACCCTGCTGTTTTTCAAATAAATTGTATGTATCTATCTGATTCGCACTAAACTCTTTTTTTGAATTTATGGCAAGGAAAATTTGACAAAGAGATTTTTTAATTTTGACAAGAAGTGATTGAAAGGAGTAATTTGACGTTACGAAAACAAAAAGGGCCACCTTGTAGGGTGACCCTTTTCTGAATGGACAAACCTAAACTGCCCACTACGACATAGGCGATTAGGAAAACGAAGACTGATATCTTGTCTCCGATTATCTTAATCCCTTGTATTTTGCGCAACAGAAAAGCAAGGAATTAAACACTACATGAAGTCTAATACTCCCAATTCACAAGAAAAATATCCACCAAACCCAGCGATTCACGATATCCAACCAGGCGATGTCATATATGATGAAGCTGAGGCAGACGCTATTGAAAGATGCCCACACGATAAAGAAAATCCATATGTCATAATCAGCTCAGAACTACTAAGAAATCAATCTCTATCACCTGAATGTCGCTGGCTTTTATGTTATCTTCTCTCAAATGAAAAAGGTTGGCGGATTAATCGAAGGCAGGTAGCTAATCATTTAAAAGGTCAATGCGGTAGGGATAAAATAGATAGCATCTTTAACGAAGCAATCGATGCCGGTTACATGAAAAAGCAAGACATCCTCATTAGAAGAGATAAAGGAGGGGCTCTACGTAGATGTAAATATTATATCTCAGAAACACCTAAATTCAAAAAATGTTTCCAACACACGCCTTTTCAGGGCCCTGGATTCCAAGGCACGGAAAACACGGGTGATAAAGTAGTATCAAGGAAAGTATTATCAAGTCCAAGTATTAATAATCCTCCTCTATCATCTCCTCCAGAAAAATCTACTGCTATAAAATCTCCTAAGAAAATATCGCTTCGCTCGGAGGAGGAGGATTTAGCTGCGCAGAAAGAAATAAAGGCTTATGAGATTCTTGATACCACAACATTGTCTCCTAAAGATAAAATTCGTCTAACCAAAGAGTATCCTGAAGAAAAAGTTATTGATGCCGTTAAAATTTCTAAAACTCAAACCATCAAGAAATCACTTATGTCATTGCTAATCAATATATTAAACAATCCTGATAAATGGCAAAATCCTCCTGAAAGAAAATCACAACCTTTTAAACCTGAAGATATTATTCAATATAACCAAGAAAAAGCCATCGAATACAACGAGAAGCTAAAGAAACAAAAAGGAGTCGCAAGAGAACGACATCTTAAGCCAGGAAGCAAAACTCATGATACGGTTCCTCTCGAAAAAGTGGCGAAAGAAAATGACACAATGATCTTTGAAAGTAATGCTATGCGTATTGTTCTTGGTGGATTTTTAACAACTGTTTCTCTAAGATCGTCCGAGTTTACAAAGGACATCAAGGACGCAATCGCACATCTGAGGTGACATTACTCTCTCGTGCGAAGTAAATACAAACCATATACCAAGACAGTAGGAAGACATGACATATTCTGACACACCATCCGGAGCTAATCGAAACTCGAAACACTCTGGAGAAAAAGGACCTAAATCATTCGAAGATGAGGGAATCACTTTAAAAGACCTCTTATGTTCTTACATTATGGACGCTCTAGACAAAACTAAATCTTCCAACCCCAACGATCTTTCATCAAACCATACTCCACATCCCCAACTCCCATGTCCGGTCGAAAGTCTGATTCGGTTATTGCCAGCATGCGAAAGGCATCTGCGCCATGACTCGTGTAATCATGGAAAGGTTTGTCACCATACACCCGATACTTCTCATTATAAGTCTTCCGATAGTTCTCAAGACACTTCAGGCCATGTTCACACCGTTTCTCGTCAAACCAACACCTGGAGAGAAGCATACGAACAGACTCTATGCCTGATTCTAAACTCAATCTTGGCGCGACCCGAAAATTTAGTCCAAGCTTCCGCGCTGTTTCCAGCCTTGTCTTCCCTGTTGTCAACTCCCTCGCTTGAATGTCATGTGGAGCAACATTTAGGTCATACACGCATCCGGTTTCTCGACGGAAATCATCCAAAACGCGTGCATAGTGAGCTAGTCCTTCACCAGAATTTTCATAATAGTTGACAAGATGAATTTCTTTCCCGACAAATTGTGCGAACCAGATAGCAGTCGAGTCGCCAATGCCCAGATCCCAGTACGTCCGAATAGGAAGTGCTGGGTCAAATGGAACCTTGCAAAGCTGCCCTTTCTTTCGAAGCTCATCCATCTGGCGGCCATAGTAGGAACCTTCCTGACCTCGGTTAAAGTTGCAGTAGAATTCTTGCTGTATCATGTCTTCAGGCATGCCTTTTCTGCGCTCGGATTCAATCTGCGCTTCCGTAAGCACTCCCGTTTCACGTACTGTAAGAACCTCAAAGAACCACTCATCCGGATTCCTCCTCGCAATTTCAGCAAGTTCAAAGCCATGATTCTTACCGCGAGGTGTATAGATAAAAGCACACCAACCGCCATTCGCAGCAAGAATTGGCTTAACAAACTCATATGCCATCGGGTCCATCAGACTCCACTCACTGAATATCACTCCTCTAGGGTTCGTTCCCATAATCGCATCGTAACTATCCGCACCTATAAGCTGTATCAACGATTGACCTCTGGCTCCGTTAATCCAAACCTTCATCTCTGTGTTATTTGGGTTCCCGTCTATAATTGCCTTTGGAATATAATCGAGCATCCTTTTGCCGTCGTTAGTCATACCATCCCAGATAACCCTCTTAGCTTGAGCAAAACTAGGCAAAAAGTAGTAGTAGGTTCCTGGCTCCAAGTAGGCTCGCTTAATCATGTAGTTCCACATAGTAGTGTCTTTCCCACCACGCCGATGGACAACCCAACAAGCATTGCGACACCCATCATCTAGGGCAGTTAAAATTTTTTCTTGATAGTGACGAGGCGAGTAGCCGTAAGGGATAGTAATTGTAGCCATGCAAAAGTTCCTTGGTTAGAACTTCCTCATAACTAAAATTTGAATTTGACACAACTTATTAGATACTTTTTGAAAAAGAGACGCAGGCAAGCTTAAGACTCACCTGCTTTTGATGTCTCCTCCTCTCTATCGTACGTCTCACCGGAATCCAGCAAGTAGAGAGGGCCATACCTTAACCTACAAGGATGAATTATTATTAACACCACAAGTCAACATGAGCCTAGCAAGATTCGAACTTGCGCTAAGAGATTGAAAACCTCCTGTGCTAACCGCTACACTATAGACCCTAAATCTTTCCATTCCTCTTCTTTCTTCTTCCTCGTAACTCTTTTAATCTATTGAATTCTTTCATAAACAACTCAGGATTATTTATATACGATTCTTCATTTTCATTTAACCAATCAGAAGCCTCGTCATAAGTGCAAAATGATAGAGTCAACTTAGGTATGCCAACACGACAAATTCTAGCTTGCCATGATACATGCTTTTCTTTTTTATATACTTTTACAACTGATCCCATTGAAGAAGGTGGGACTCGAACCCACGACACTGCATGAAAACAACCGCTCCACCTTTTACGGTACTGGATGCTCATCGCCCCTCTACCAACTGAGTTACTTCTTCGAAATCCCAGGTATTTAACGACTTTTACTGGGGAAACTGTCGTTGGACTTATCTTGGATACCATCTATGGCTAGACAGGCCAGTTCTTGTGCCAAAATTGTCGCCGGAGGTGAGATTCGAACTCACGTGCGCTCCCGTGTAAGGGGTGCTGCTTTACCACTAAGCTACTCACAGCGATGATGGAGGTTTTTTTTAAGTAGATACTCGCCAAACTACTAAGCCAAGTGAAGGATTCGAACCTTCGGTCCCCACGCTCTCGGTACACTGCTAAAGGGACACCCTCCGAGTTTATCGCCACTACAGCTCAGGGTCGGTTTCGGCCATACTCACCCAACTTGGCATAGGCTCCTGAAGGATTTGAACCTCCGACTCCCTACTTAACAGGCAGGCGCTCTACCACTGAGCTAAGGAGCCGTCTCAATCTCTGACATCTCTAGATCCTCGACTTCACGACTCAAGTACCAAATAGCCTTCTTAAGGTCTTCTTTCTTGCATCCCTTCTTTCCAGCTCTTAGGATGTACTTTACCGCATTGCCGAGGCAGAAACCTAATCCAAACGCCTCAATCACCTGTATACACTCTAGCCCACGACCCTTGTAATGCGAAGGATGATTGATGTTGTCTGTCATTAGCGCTTCCCTTTCTTCTCTAGCTTGTCAACTTTCTTGTCTTGCTTCTGGTCAGCCTTCAAAAGAACCTTATTGTCTTTCTTGGCTTTGTTTAAGTCTTTATCAACTTTTTTAATCAATTTGTCCATAGTTTTCCTCTACTTTTTGAATCCTTTTAATGTTTCTGCCAATCTTGCACGCTTGCCTTCTTTACCAGGCTTCTCCGCAGCAACTTCTAGTTTCTTCGCTGGAATCTTTTTACCTTCTGGAACGCCTAACTCTTTGTGAAGCGCGCCTGGTTTCTTAATCGCACCCTGAATCCATTTCTCTTTCGCCACTTTTAACCTCAATCTCAAAGTTTACCGGTTTGTTTACAGGCTCATACGACCTATTCATATGCGCCACATTCATCGATACATACCCATTCGCAATAGATGTACCGTAGGACTCATGTATGTGCCCGAAGATGTGATATTTCAACTTGAGCTGTCTTACCCTATCACCCAACGCAATTGATCCTACATTCTCCCTACGAATCGTTTTATCAAGTACCATCCAAGGAGGTCCATGCGAAATTAGTATGTCTGTATCTTCTGGAATTAAGCTAAACTTCTCCCCAAGCTGTAATTCCGTCTGCAACATATATCCGTCACACAAAGGATTCACGCCTTCAAACCATCTCGTCCACGGCGTTCCGTATATCTTAAGTCCTTGATACTCAGTTCCTTTATCGCAGAGATACGTCGCACCCATCCATTGATCACTAAAATAGAACTGTCCTCTTTCTATACATTTATCGTGATTGCCTGCAATAAATATTTTTTTATCATAGTCTTGTGCTTGTAGCCAATCCCTGAACCAGAAATACTCATCTATCCTATCCATCGACGTAAGATCACCTGCAATGATAAGCAAGTCTCCTCCTTCTAGATTTGGATACTCGCCATGCAGATCACTTACGCAAGTCACTCTCATAAGACCTTTATCTCCGTCAATTGTTTATACTCTACTATCGCGTTTTGACCATAGTAGCCACTGGAGCTGCGTTTAAATGGACGAATCTATGCGTCTTTCAACACACCGATCACATCTTTCTCACCAATTATTAGGTAAGGTGCATCATCCGTGCCACCTGCGATCTTTGTTCCGGCATAAGGAAACAACAGCACCCTATCGCCTTCCTTAATTGGAAACTCGACCTTCTCTCCTACACCAATCACATCGGCCTGCAAAGGTTCATCTGATTGCCTCGCGATTAACAACACACTCTTCTTCTCTGGTGCTCGTATCTGCACTAATAAGCTTCTTCCAACTGGTAATAACTTCATAAATTCTTCTTCCTCATTACTTTTGCTTTCTTGTGCCATTCAATTGTTTCACCATCATCTGCTACCCAACCATGTTTCTTCTCATTGGGTTTAAATAACTTATGATCAGACTCTCTTTCCCATTCGTCATCTAGATAGATATAAACAGGAGGATGCTTGCCTATCCACTTCATTTCTCGTATCCTAGGTTAATAACTTTGAAACTAATGGGCATGGTTCCAATGTTTTCCTGCGAACGAATTACCACACCTTCTCTTTCTCTTCCGTTTGAATACTTACCTTCGCCTTTTAGCTCAATACCTTCTTTATCAAACGTGAATCCATGCTCAAGAATCGGACACATAGGAAACTCTAGCTTCTTACAGAGATTCACAAGTTCCTGCATACTAAGATATCTGTGCTCATCAATCTTATATGCACTGAACGCAAAGCCATCAATCGCACTAAGGCCCATCGGATTACTCTGAATGCCTGGGCCGCAAGTTTCCCACTGCAACGCGTAACCTTCCGGAAGCTTCTCCTCTACACCATATTTCTTGCACACAACCCAATAGCCATTGTCAGCATTGAATTGAAGCTCAAGGTTCCTACTACACAAACCGAACTGTCCTTTATAGCGAAATGCAGTGGTTGATGAACCGTCTGTTTTCTCTGTTATGTAATAAGGCTTTCCATGCAATTGATCCACAAGATCGAAATGCCGCTGATAATTAAGCTCATCTGTCTTTGGAATGAATCCTGGGAAGTTACCTTTCGCAAGACCTTGTAAATGCGCCGGAACTGGCTTGGAATATTTAGTAACTCCTTTGAATTCCGTAATATCATAGCCTAACCAAATTCCATCTTGTGGGTTTAGAAGTGGCATAATCACTACTTCACTCGGAGCGCCACGAAACCTTCTCATCTTGACGCGCCAGTGACTAGAAGCCATAAACTTCATGCGCACATCATCTTCTGGCACTAACGCATCCGGTAAATAAACCTCACACAAATCATTCAAACCTAACTCTGCCTTTCGAACTACTCCCTTCCACTTCCCCCCGTGGCCACACACAACAGTCGCGCTAACGATCTGATCTGCGTTGGGAATAGCATCGATGGCGATAATTTTGCCTACGTATACTAAACCTTCATCCATTAGTCCCTATCTTCCATCTCTTCCAAAATGTTAAGTTGTTCATGTAACAATTTAATACTTGATCTAGCGTTTCTATTATTCTTTCTAACTATATATTCTAAAGCCTGCTTATTACACCTAAGAAGCTCCACCAATAACTCTCTAATTTCTTTAAGAATGTTTCTATCATGTTCACCTAATGTCATCTCTCCTCCTAATCCTTATATGGGTCCCATTCTCTTCCATCTGCCATGCATACCCCTATTGGCTGCAAAGTATGTAGTATCTTTATTGTAGAAGCATGCGCTGCGAGAACTTGCTCAATGCGTTTATAGGCATAAGGGGACTCGTCGAGGTCACTTCCGCGCACTTCGACTCCGGCATTCTTAATCCAAGCATCATGCAGGTCTTTGTTAACCAAACCTTCTCTGGTGACATTACCGCGGCGATCTCTTTTACCCTTTGCTTGCATTCTTCCCATCGCACGGCCTGCTCCATGTACTGTTGAGTATAATAGTGCTGGTGATTCTGCGGATTCGACGCCCTCAAAGATGACTGAAATATCTCCCATAGAGCCTCCGACAAATCCTTTCTGACCTGGGAAAGCAGGTGTAGCTCCTTTTCTGACAACCCATAAGTCTCGATCAAAATGCCGCTCTTTCCAGGCAAAATTATGGTGGTTATGTACTTGCTCAACGATGTTTGCTCTAAGTATTTTTGCAACCCTTGAACAAACCCAATCTCTACCCGCGTAAGCATATCTACCAGCGAGTTCCATGCACTTAAGATACTGTTCTCCGAGGTCTGAATCCTCACTAAAAATAACCGGCGTTGCGTGAACTCCATCTTTACCTCCCCCTTCTTTTATAAAATGTGTACAAATCGAATGCCCCAAACCACGTGAGCCAAAATGAACCCCCACCCAAATGCGATTAAGCTCGTCAGTAAAAATATCCACGTAGTGATTGCCCGATCCCACCGTTCCCAACTGCGCCATAGCTTTATCTTTAAGACCACGAAGCAAAGGGATATCATTCCATAAAGGATCATCAAACAACTCATGGTCTACTCTATCCTCATTTTTTCTTCCCATTCCGAAACTAATGTGCTTCTGCACCTCGTTCATCGTTCTATATATGTTACTTTTAACCCCATCAGCATCCGAATCCACGCGAATAGCTTTATTCCCACAAGCAATATCAAATCCCACCCCGTTAACACAGATTTTGGATTCATAAGCAATAACGCCTCCAACAGGAACACTATAACCAATGTGATGGTCGGCCATAAGGGCAGCATAACTCGCTTCATACTTGGCTGCCTCTTGCATCTGCTGGACCGCCTCGATCAGAGGTTCTCCTACTACACGAATTTCCATCTTTTACCCACTTTTTTATCAATTTTTGCACTGTTTTCTCGCTAACAGGCGTATAATTCCACAATTCGACACACATACACGCTTGCATACCATGAAAAAAGGGAGTTCCCTTCTCATGCACGTGTCCATGCAACGTTAGAAGGTCAGCTCCTCCCATCTTCGGGTAATGAACCATGCGCACTTCATACCCGTCGATCAAGATTGTCGCTTCTTCTAAGACCGTAGCGAAGCCAATCCTCTTCATCTTGCTAACTGTACCGTCGTGATTTCCCCGAATCAGTATTTTGTTACCCTTGAGAGCATGAAATATATCAGTAAGATAGCTAGTAGTTGATAATCCAAAATCCCCAAGCATAAACACATCATCATCTTCACCAACTGTCTTATTCCATCTCGCAATCATCACGTCGTCCATCTGCTGCACATGCTCAAAAGGACGACCACTATACTCTATAACATTCGCATGACCAAAGTGCGTGTCGCTAATAAACCATCTCATAACGGCGGCCTAGTGAGTAACGCCCACGCAATTGAATACATCACCACACCGAAACCACTCATCGCTATAAATGCACCCAAATCAACTAAATCAATTCGCTTCATTTTGCTAACCCCAAGTTAGGTATCATTCTCATGTCAATCACTTTCATCTCGTAAGCCTTAATTGGATTGTTATCATTCCACCTGTCATAAAGCTCATCCAATTTATCAAGAAACCGATTCAAAAGAGTCTTGCTCGTGTTCCTAATCGACACTTTCACTTCTGGCTTCACTCGACACTCTAAATCAATACAATTCACTCGCCAAACCCAAGTCAGCTCATGATTGCCCCACTTGGTCTCGCGATAATCATCCAAAGGCATAGTCAAATGCGGCGTCTTCTTACACCACGGACACGGCTTCAACGGAGCTTCTACTAGACATCCTCGTACTGTTATCTGCTTGTATCCATTCATTTCTTTAACTCCTTCACTACCGCCATCATAAATACTGCAACAAACAACAGCGGCACTATCAAGCACCACCAAACCGCAATCACTATCAAAGGCGCAAACACCCACCACCACGAAATAGTAATCAGCGCACATAGCTTCAGCACCAAAAGCACAATAAATAAGATGCTACACAATCCCAGTTTCATTATTTTTCCTCTCTAGTTTGTACTAAATTCACCACCCAATGCCCATCCAACCGATAAAACTGCGAACTAGCTGTATCATAGCAGTCAAACCAGCGTCCACATTTAGACACAAACGAAAGAGTTGGCGATTCAGTATCAAGTTTCCAGCCTTCAGAAGCATAACGATTCTTGATCTCATTGACACGCTCCACACTCATCGGCCCTCGGTACACATACATCCCCCCGTGACATGGCTTCAGCTTTTCTTCTTCTCTCTTCGATTGTTCCCCATCTTCTGTCTTCGAATTCGTCATCTTCCCATTCAAACTCCTCTATCCATTCGTACCAAGGAAACCTGTCGATCTTCCTCGCAACTGCTCTCGCAACTCTGGGCATCTCGTATCCTCCTCATCTTGATTCGTATCTCCTCAATCAACTCGGCATGACGGGAAGCGCTACACCAAATCACCTGCACCTCGACTGTCTCTGCCTCACCACGCCATCTAGTCATCTTCTCGCCAGTAACGTTCACCCAAAGATACACGATCCACATTCAATACCTCGCTTAACTTGTTAATTACCTTTTCTCTCTGACAAGAAAGCCACTCATTCTCGCAATACTCCAGGTCTCTCTTCAACCTCAGTAACGAGTCCGACATTGTGTTTTGTCCATACTGGCTAAGTTCATCGATCCTCTTGCGAATCTCTTCCTTCATCAATATGATTCTCTTTCTATCTTCTAAGTCACTGTCCAGTATCTCAAACTCGTACTTCATATACCTCTCCAAAAGTTATTGTAGGCAAAGTTCCCCTAGCGCAAAGGTTCCTATAACTAGCGCTTCAAGCAACAAAATGCAAAAAAAGGTATAACTATGCAAGAAATATTTTAATCAAAGCAAAGATTTATCTTGACTACTCTCTTAAAATGTAGATAATCGAACGCAGAGAGGGGCACAGAAGTTACGTGAGCTTTTTGAAACAAAACAATCTCACTCTTCTCGCAAAGCGACTGATAACAAAGCCGAGATGAAATCAAATCTCTATCATGTAAATACTTAAGTGCTTGATTATCAATAGCTTCTTCTCGTAGATAAGTGAAAGTTAAAACAAGAAGCTAATTCAACGCCTCAAAAATGAAAAAAAAGTCCCTACTTTGGATAATTTTTTGTGAAAGTTACCTAATTTGGATAATTTTTTGTGGTGGTCCTGTCAATGGGGATACACCACCGCACTGGGGCAACACCCTCCTTAACATAGACAAATTCAATCTTTAACTTGCTATCATTTAGAGGTATTCATAATACATATTATGGTTTAAGATTGCTCTAGTATATCTGTGCGTGCTTTAGATGATGCGTAACTTACAATGTTCACCGCAAGCTGTCCTTTGTGTTCGGCTTCAACGTCAATCTTATCTCTCCAGCCGTAACGATTGCTCATGTTATAAAACCATGTGCGACTATTGCCTAAGCATTGCCCGTTAGCTTGCTTGCTTCCAATTGTTTCCCAATACTCTTTGCCTTGCCTTAAGCTATTGTCTAATTCTTCCTGCACAAACTCTTCAGGATACACTTTAAGGTACTTCCTAATAGAATCAGTTCCTAAAGGTCCAAAACAATCCAAGCTATACCCCTTTGAAACATGTTCGCAAAGCTCCTTGAATACTCGCTTGCGCTCTGTTGCATCTTGTTCAAGCTTCTCAACTCGCTCTTTGTGGCTCAACTTCTTTCCTTTCATATGCTCAACTCCCTTGCTAATACTTATTTTAATCTCAATCCTAGCTATACCTAAGAAGAAGATTAACTGTCCACACATATTTATCTTGTTGCTACAAATGTATGTTGTGTGTTATCATGATACGCATCTGAAACAATCGATTATGTGAAGTGCATAACTCGAATGTTTGATAGCAGTCTCCTTGTATAGCTTTTAGTTAAGCGCAAGTTGTAGCAACTATCGAGAAGATAGAGAAACATAAACAAGGTGAAGCAATGACACTAACCAATGCACGAAACACAACCGATACATACATAAGCGGTAAACTATACAAGAAACTAGATGCGTATCTCATTAACTCGAAAGGAGAGCTTGAATATTTTACTTCATCTAATCAGTTTAAGACACAACGCAATTTCAAGAACTGGTTAGCTAATAATGTCGATTCAGTAAACACAAGATATGTAACAATCAAAAGAGGTGAATAATGAATGCAAGACAACAGATACTTTCAATGATCGAAGCACAGGATATGATTAGGCAAGTATATGTATTACATGACGGTACACATGCAGAAAAGGAGCTAAAACAATTGGATAAACAATTTAGTAAAATAATTAACATACTTGGAAAAATGTACCCTAAATGCTTGCAGGTGAAATAATGAGAAAAGAAATAACAACAACAAACTTAGCTGATTTCGGATATAGAGAACGGGCCATACTAATCGATTTATTTAATGCATGGCATAAGGACGGCTTGCCTGAAGACTTTTGCACAGATGAAGTAGTACCGATGATGAATTTCAATAGTGGGAATGTGTTTTTGACTAACTCAGAATACCAAGTATGCATGATGAACGGCGATAAGCTCGAAACATGGTACAATTGCGGGAATTGCGGGCATGAAGGTTTTGCAGAAGATTGTCAATTGAATGATGACGGTTGCAATGAATGTAAAGAGCAAGAATAAAGGACGGGGGAAAGCTTGACACTAGCTAACCCCCCAAAAACGGTAAGACAAGCGGATAATAGCAGAATAAAAGTTATGAACACAAGGCAATAAGAACTGTAATTCTATGTTGCTACAAATGTAAGGGGTAGATACTATGGCAAGCTTACTACAATCGGAGCTAGAGAACGCACAGGAGAGATACAATACATTAGCAAAGCAAGGGCGTAGAGATACAATCGCGCATATTGTGCTAGCAAGATTAGAGCAAGAGATACACAACATTAAAAGGAGTATTAAACATGAAGAAAAGCCAAGGCAAGAAATCGATACACGTACAAGTTCCAGCCGATTTACACGATACTTTAAGCAGGTTGTCGATAGATACCGGCCTAAGCTCAACGGCAATCATCACACAATACCTTCAATACCTGCAATCGATACACTATAAAAAGAGAGAGCCTATAAATGAAAAGTCAACCACAGATTTTAAACTCACTGGCGTATCTTCTTGAGGAGTATACTAATCAGATAAGCTTAAGCAAAAGTAAACAGACAGTAGAAGCATACACCTTTGACGTGACGAGATTCTTGGAGTACCTGCAAAACAAAGGCATGAAGCGAATTACTTCTTTGAAAGGACAGATGATCGTGAGTTATCTAGGTTATCAAAAGAGCATGGGCAAGAGTGACGCAAGCTTGAATCGCTATTACATGGCTATTAGAAGCTTTTGCCGTTATTTACGCATTACAAGGGCTGTAACAGAAGATATATGCCTAGAGGTATCAGCACCCATGTTCAAGCAGAAAGCTCCGTACGTGCCAAGTATAGAAGAAATAGACCGTATTCTTGCAATGCCAGATACAGAAACGGAAACAGGTCGCAGAGATAGAGCAATACTTGAGCTTCTATATTCTTCAGGGTTGCGCGCTAGTGAGCTTTGCGACTTGAGAATAGAGGACTTTAAGGAAGACGGGCATGTGTTGGTTAGATGCGGAAAGAGAGGCAAGACAAGAAGCGTGCCCGTGACCGTAAAGGCTGCAATTGCCCTAAATGTCTATATTGAATTGTATAGGGGCAAAGAGCCTGGGATATTGTTTCAAACGATAATGGGCAAGAAGCTACGGAGACAGTTGCTTTGCAAGATGGTAACGACATACGCAAAAAAAGCAGGCATAGAAGGTATTACCACACACACTCTACGCCATGCTTGCGCTACTCACTTACTCGACCAAGGAGCTGACTTGCGCCTAATACAAGAAGTGCTAGGACACAGTTCAATAGCAAGTACGCAGAGATATACTCACCTATCAAGCAATAAGATTCAAGAGATGTTTAAACAATTTCACCCACGAAAAGAAAAGTGAGCAAAACATTTTTAATTACAGAGCTTAGGAAAAACGAACAAGGACAACCTTTTGAGGTACAAACAAAGATCGAATGTATTTCGCTAGATGCCCTTATACGTTATCTTAAAGAGAATCCTAAAATATTATGGAATGGCAATTGTGCTATAAAAGAAGATGGTAAAACAAGAATTACACAGTTCAAAAGTAAAGATAGAAGAGCGCAGGAATAAATTTTCTCCGTTAACCTTGATAGAAAGAAAAACGATCTTCAAGTTAATTAAGAAGGGTTATTCACTCACGCAGATAGCAATAGAGATAGGCCGTGGAAAGAATTCAGTTATCTTTGAGGTACGTCGAAACGGTGGAAGAGATAAATATGAGCCGATAATAGCCGAGCAATTAGCTAGAGACAGGAAAATCGCAAGAGATTTAAAGTGCAGCGACTCAAGTAAGGGAAAAGATGCTAATCCTTATATCAAGCTGAGAAACAGAATCGACAACATTGAGATGCAACTAGAGATAATCGCCGAAACATTAAAGGAGATGAAGCGTGAACGAAATTAAGAAGACGCGAGACTATGACCTCTTTAAATTCAGAGAGGACAACCGCGAAGCAATCAATCAATCGCATGTGAAGAGATTAGCCGACTCTATAAAGGCTCGAAACTTGCTAGAGTTAAGGCCAATCTCAGTCAATGCAGATATGGAAGTAATTGATGGACAGCATAGATTGTTGGCTGCAAAGATGCTTGGTGTTGAGATATATTACAACCAAAACAAAACCTTAACACCTTCCGATATCATCATCATGAACGTTGCTCAAGCATGGGGACAGTCGGACTATCTCAATTACTATTGCAAGAATCATTACCCAGAATATATTAAGCTTCAACAATTTATGAAGACGCATGCCATCTCTATCAAGATTGCGCTTAACATAACAATGGGTCACACAAAAGATGCGTTTCAGAAGTTTAAGACTGGCGAATATAAGTTTAACGAAGAAGATTTCGACGATCATATAGATATCTGCTGGGAAACGATCGATTATATCAAGCGAATCAACGGCTATAGCCACTACACACATTCGGCTAGATTCTGGAGTGCCCTTCTCATCTTAATAAGACACGCGAATTTCGACGGAACAAAATGGCGGGACAATCTTAAACGAATGATTGAGCGCTTTACTGCAAAGGCGAGACAAGACGACTACTTGCGCTTATTCATGGACGTACACAACTGGCGCAACAACATTAAGGTCGATTTGGTGAAGCATGTTGAGTGACGAACAGTTAGAGAAACTTCATAATTATCGAGAGTCAGAGACTTCGGAGCTTGCAAGACAACTAGAGAGCCGTGTACAAGAAAGAATCCGCAAAGACATTGAGAATATTGCGAGTAGTAATAGAAAGATTGGCCGAATGGAAGTGCTCTCTTGGATTGGTCTTGTGGCTATGTGTATTTACATTGGGAGCACGCTAGCTAACTGGATTTACCCAATGTAAAACCGCTTTACATGACAGGATGTTTCTCAATCCATAAGTCATAATAGTCAGTGTCGTGCATGGTCTCGGCACAAAAGGATTTAGCATCGTAATAGGAGTTGAAGACCGAAAGCACTTGATCGTGACCATGCTCATCAATTCCTAATACGATATATACGGTTGTCTGCTTAAGACTAATAACAGTCACAATCATCCTCATCGGCATCTTTAATGATCTGCTTCATTCTTAGCAAAGCAATCTCGGTTCCTTTCGCTAAAGTCTCGATTATAGCTTCAAACTCATCTTCGTCTTCATAGAAAGTATTATCGATATTATCCTTAATACTATTTAGCAGATTACTAGCCATTAATAGCTGTGCTTGCATATAGTGTTCTTTAATCATTTGTTTCATTTTGTTCTCCTTTGTGAATATAGATATGTTCGCGAATAGTTCTTAACAATTCATTATAGTCCGGTTCTTCGTCATTTATTTCTTGGGCGGAAAAAACGGTGTACCCTTCCTTGTCAGAAGTGATTGTCTTGCTCCGTAGAATCCAGGTAATTTGAGAATCATCAGCCCAAACAATACCGGTAAGAGCATCATTGAGGTACTTCTCTAAGTTGTCGCCGTCTGGTCGCTTCGTGTGGGGTAAGCAGTTTTGCGCTTGGCGTTTTCTTTCGGAGAGACCTTGAGGAGCCGGCATCACGAAGTGAACTATCACAAACAGCGGACCCTTGAGAAGCGGCATCGGTCGGTCCTTTAGCTGCTTCTTTACATGCTCGGCTACTTGTTTCATTCCTCTTGCGCTTGGATTGTACGCTCGGCCTCTTGACATTCTCACTGACGCTTTCGGCTTTGGTGTGAATGGTATTACTACTCTGCAACTTGACATATTCGTCCCATTTCATCATTTTTACTGTTGTTCTAGGGTTGGCGCTATAGAACTTCTCGACATCAAGCTTCACAACCTGACGATAGGAGTTGAATAGAACGTGATGCAGCATCTCTAAAAACGAGAGCGTGTAATCACATAGCTCGTAAGACTTAACGGCTGGCAAAGACTCTTGGCGCAAAGCCTTTGGAGACACGGAGACACCTTCAGGTGGAGTAACAAAAAAACGCACTATCAAAACAACAGGAATATTGGTGCGATAAAACGATCTGAAAAATGTCTTCAACAGTGATTTCCATTGCATGTTCCTAAAGAACTGAACGCCGCGAGTCCTTTGCCCTACCGGATACTTAATGCTATAGATCAAAGGTTCCCCAGGAAGTTCCATTTCCTTATCTATCACATCATTAAGCATCTTCTGTCTGTTAATTATCTGCTTGAGGCTCATACTCTTCCGCAGTTTCCATCATTTCATCTGCAATGTCGCTAATGGTTTGGACAAGCAGCGTATTCAACCTGCGCTTGGCTTCATCTTCAGCGAGATCCATTGTCAGTTCACATAGAGTCATCCAAGAGTCAAAGACATTATCGGAACCATAAAGCGGATGGGTCGTCTTGTAGTAGAGCCTCTTGCTTTTGATGTGTGTTCGCTTGGCCATTTTTCTCCTGCTGATCACTAAGGGCTGTTAATACTGCTATTTTGAATTGCTCCAGATACTCTTTATCTAAGTAACTCACATAAGGGATGTATTCAGGTTTCGTAGCTCCATCTTTCTTAATCTCTTTCTGAGGAAACGAAAACCAGCGCTTGTCTCCTTGCTCAAAGTAACGACAATCGAAAGTCTTGCGTCCATGCGGATACTCTACGAGTGTGAAGAAGGCTTTCAATGCGCCCTTGTTCATCTCACGATACTGGCCTACTTCTACTTCGGTTGTTGTGATTCCAACTTTTACTTTCATAGTCTTGCTAACTCCTTTTCAATTTCTTCTAGTTCTGTTGTGACGCTAAAGTACAAAACATTCGCCACTTTGAGAGGATTGTTTTCTTTGGCCAGAAGTGAAATACGAGCCACTTCGACCAATTCGATTACATTGATAAGACGATCGCGAAGCTGTAAAGCGCTAGATGGTTTTCTGTAGGCGAAACCTTCTTTGAGCTTCTTCATCTCTTCTTTGTCTTCAACATCCCAATCTTCATCATCCTCTACTTCTCTTGATGGTGT
>JGI24890J29729_1000044_pt1 | contig 111323 bp, 184 predicted proteins | sample FreactcultureFD7_FD_29729 | JGI IMG/M metagenome (IMG submission 29729) | reverse complement strand
AGAACGCTACGATAAAGAACTCGCTTCTGATAATTGGAAAAAATATTCAAAAACATTTCCGCTTTTTGATATGGATTCCAACCAAGCTGTTCCCTAACGTTAAAGCATAACAGTAGTTTAGGGTTAAAATTCCCAAAGTATCGAAGTTAAGAACCAAAATTACAAGTATAAAATAAATTATAAATCTAGCCTAATGCCTAAATTACTGTTATGCAGTGTTAGCAAATCGGCTTTTAATTCACATAAAATGGTTGATTCATTAGAAATAATAAAAGGTTGTTTTTTTAAGAATAAGAAAGGAAAAGTTGTTGAGATATACGGTTTTACGGTTGAAAACGAAAAATTATCTATTTGGACAAGAGAATCATATCTCAATTCTAAAAATGAAATACAACATCATAAAGAGTTATATTTTATAGAAGATATTAATCACATAGAAGTTGATAATGACTGGTTAGAGGAATTTGGTTTTAAAAAGCAAATAACCCAATATTATGAGTTATTCAAAAACGATGAATATTTTTTAACCTACGATTTTGAAAATAAAAAATTAGGTATTTTTATAAATAATACTAGAGGTAAAAGGTATTGGATAGATTGTAATTCCGTAAATAAACTTCAAACTTTAATTCCTCTTTTGGCGCAAACTACGTAGCTGTTTGCTAACATTTCTTGGCTATACGTCTGTTGTGGTCAATAAATGCCAAAAGTTTCAGTTTAGGACTGATTTTACAGACACAAAACCAAGTATAAATTAATAACCAATTCCACAATAGCGTATAACCGATGTTAGCAAATCGTTGTGGTAATTTAAAATAAAACGTAATAATGAACTTACAAGAATTAAAATCAATTATCAATTCAGGATTATCCGATGAAGTTATTAAATCAGAAATTATTAACTCTCTCGCAAAAGATGAAAATGTAATTCCTGTTGTAATGAAAATATTGGAACGTGAAAGACAATTTAAAAAAGAAATTCACGAAGAAATGAATTTATTATTATCTAAAGCACACATTGGATTAGATAATAAAAAGTTTAATTCTGATAATTTTATGCAAAAAGAAATTATTGAGTTTTATACAAAATATAAAGGCTATGTTGGTCATTGTTTTAAAAAATTATCTTTTGACAAGGATAAGTAACAATGTTTGCTAACTTGTTTATTGTGGTAACTAAATTATGCAAAATATTGAAAATAAAATAATTACAAGATTTAAAATCTACGATAAAATCGTGTGTTTAAATGACGGATTTCTTTATCAGTTAGAACACTGTCCTAATAAACGAACAAAATCATTCCGAAAACTGACTTACAACAGCAAAAGAGATGGTTGGTATATCAACGGAACTTTGGTTACAAGAAAAAGACTAAATAACTTAAAAATTAAAAAAAACTAAAATAAAATGGCAAGAGCAAATTTTGTAAAGAAAGCGCAAAAAGATATTTTTAATTATGGAAAACGAGTAGAGTACGTTAGTGTAAAAGGCAAAAGAGAGGGGCAGACTTTATCGAAAACCGATAGAACAATTCCGAGAGATGATACCGATACTATTTTTATCGCAAAAGGCGAAAGTTACTATTGGTGGCAATTCCAAAAATGAAGTAGGTGGAATTCGATATGATTAAGGAGTTAGAAGATTTTTTACCATTCATTAAAATAAAAGAACAATGATTTTAAGACATAAAAAAACAGGGGTAACTATCAATACAAAAGATTGGGAAGACGCTGAACCTTTTCAATATCCTGAAGTCGGTTCGTTTTCAGTTGAAGAAGTTTTAGTTCCTGAATCCAAAGACTTGCTTTATGTTGTAGATAAAGACTGTAATATAGTTGAATCGTATATTGATATTTCGGGAAGCATAGGTTGTTTTAACACTAAAGAAAAAGCAGAGAATTTTGTAGTCGAAAACAAAAAGATATTTAGCGTACAAGACCTATGTATTTTGTATGTACGAAGCAGACCCTTTGGAAGCAATAAAGTAACTATGACAATAGATTTAGACAGTTTAAAAAAGTCAAGTCGAAGTTTATGCGGGTTGAGTAAATTTAACTTTGATAACTAATGAAAAATAATGATTATTGGATTTTTTTGTTTTGCGTTTGGTATTCAATCGTAGTGCTTTGGCAGGTGGTTAAATTAATTATTTTATCAATAAAAATATGGAAATTAAAGAAGCGGTTAAAAAGCAAGATTTAACAATGGAGCAAAGGCTAATTTCGGCGGGTGTAAAAACAATATACCCGCCTGACTTTAAGTTTTCAAGAAAAGAAAAACGTTGGGGCGAGGTTGCGTTGGAATATGCGGGTCATAAAATCATTAGACCTAATGCTCAAAGTTGTGTTTCGGTATGTAAAAAACACTTTAATTTAGAAATTTGAAAAAAAATATAAAAAATATTTTAAATAAGTTTTTTTATTCTAAATAAGTTTTTTATATTTGTACTCAAGAAACAAAAATATAACAACAAATTCTTAAAACTATGGAAGCAATTCAAACAATAAACACACAAGAAGTAATCGCTGATAAAAGCGTAATCTACAACAAAACTTTCGAGTTATTAACTGACACCAAAACTAATTGGGGAGTTACAAAAAAACCTTTAACTTGTCCTGACGGCTACCCTACTGAATCATTCGGTATTTATCGTAATGATAATAACAAATGGTTAGGTACTGTTGGTAAAACTTACGAAATGATGCAAAACGCTACTTTGGCTGAAAACATCATTGAAGCATCAATGGATATTAGCGAAAAATTCAGAGGCGGGGAACTTTATGGTGGTAAAAAAGTTTATTACCAAGCGCAATTGCAAGACACTCACATTGCTAATGACACAATCAAAAGATATGTAACGGGTCTTAATAGCCACGATGGTTCTTCTTCAATCGGTTTTGGTTTTACCAATACTGTTGTAGTTTGTCAAAATACATTCTATATGGCTATGAAAGAAGTAAACAGGTTTAGACATAGTGTTTTTGCGCATCAAAGAGTTGAATTGGCAAGAGAAGAAATTAGAAGAACTTTGAAAGCCGAAAGCGGTCTTATGGAAAACTACAAGCGTATGGCTGATACTAAAATCAGTACCGCAGTTACCAAAAAAGTTATTGCTGATTTATTCAAATTTGCCGAAGAGGATTTCGACAAAGACACCAAAGATTTTTCTACTAAAAAAGTAAATGAAATCGCTAAATTCAGCGAGATACTTGAATCGGAATTAAATTCTCACGGTCAAACTTTATGGGGTCTGTTTAATGCGGTAACTTGGAAAACTAACCACCAAGACGTAAAAGACGGTAAAGGTTTAGAAAATGTTATGATTGGTTCAGGTTACAGAAAAAACTTAAACGCCTACAACATCATAGTTGATTCCTTACCAACATTAGTAACAACAGTATAATTATAAATAGGGGCTGAAAAGCCCCTTAAACAATTAGATTAAATGGTAAAATTTTCAAAAAGAGAAAAGCAGGTTCTTATAGGTTTACTTCAAGAAAAAAAGAATCACGAAATAGCAAAAGAGTTAAAACTCAATGAAAAAAGTATTGCTACTTACAAGTTAAGACTTTTGCAAAAAACAAAAAGCAAAACAATTTTTGGTCTTTACAATTATAACCTGCAACACAATGTTGTAAAATTAATTGAGAACGAAATTGACGACAATATTGATTACACTAAAGTAAAAACTCCTGATGGACTTTTGACTATTGTAAATCAGTTTACGCTTCAAACGAATAATAGAAAAATGTCGTTTGTTTATCTTGAAGACGAAACTTTGATTATAAATGTTAAGCGTTTTGAGGAAAGCGAAACATCGCCTTATACGGAGCAAATTACTAATCAAGTAATGAGGTTGTCTAAACTAACCGTAGGCTTATTAATGGCTTGTTTAACCAAAGCCAATATTGATTTTAATTTAGATATTGACGGTCTTATTGGCGAGTTAAACGAAAAGAATAACGATGAAAGGGATTCTTAAAAGAACAGAAAGAAACGGTTGGCTTATTCGTTATGGTAAATGTTGTATTGACGGACAGAGTTGTGAGGGAGCAAAAGCGATTTGTCAGCCTGAAACAATAATCCTGCCGTTACACCCTGATTCTTGGATTTGGCTTGAGGAATACCCAACTTCAAAATACGTTGCTCAAATGATGAATAACGATAATGAAGCAGAGGTTGAATTTGAACTTTTTGAAATGCCTATATTTGGTAGTTCGGGGTTGATTGATGATGTTGATAATGTAGTATTTGCTAAACTAAAAACAGTATAGTTATGGAAACTTTAGTTCAATTTGAAACGGCAAAATTAGCCAAAGAAAAAGGGTATAATGAAAGAGGTATTTTTTATCAATGGAGTGACCAAACGGGAGTAATTTGTGTTTTAAATTATAACGTAAAAAACGAATGGCATACTCAAGAAAAATACGATGAAATACAAAAAAGAAAAAGAGTTTATACTATAACTATTCCGACTCAAGAAGAACTTAAAAATTGGTTGCGTAAAACACATTTTCTGTACGTTCTCGTAATTCCGACTGTAACTTGTTCTTGGACTTTTAAGGTAATTGATGTTCAATGCGACCCGCAGAACCAAATCGAAAGACCTCCATATAGCGGAGTAAATGCCTACGACTATAATACTTACGAAGAGGCTATGGAAGTGGGGTTAAAACAAGTATTAAACCAAATAAAAAAATAAAAATGACAGACCCAAAAGAAGAAGACCATAAAACGGACTTCAAATTAGTAAAAGTGAATCGAGTTGAAGTTATTGACCACTCAAAATCTGCGGAAGACGGAGGTGGAAGAGTGTTTGTGAAAAGAGGTTGTGTGGAGGTAGAATTATCTTACCAAGATGACGGTAAAACATTAAAGTTATTTGTGAAGTAAGATGAATAAAAAAGGGCAAAAAACACTAAATTTACTTCTTGAAATTTACGGCGAAAAAACCCTTGAAAAAATTCGTTATTTTGATAATGCAATCATCGGTTTTTAAGTCGAAACAAAAAGGTTAATTTATTCGGTTAAAAAGTGCATAAAAATACTTGAAATAAAGATGCTTACCGAAGAAGCGATTGACTATTTTTATATCGAAATTTATTCGGAAACAAAATACTTTGGAAAAGTAATATTTTGCGAAGATTATTTAATTAAAAAACCTAATATTTAAACAATGAAAAAACTAATTTTATCAGTATTATTTTTGATGCTTTCAATAGCATCATTTTCACAAACATTTGTAAATAAATATACGAGTGTTATTTCCGAAAAAGCAGGTGTGGTTGGTAAGTGGCAAGACACTTCTTTAACCGTTGTTTTTAATGAAAAAGGAACAGGAGATATTGTCTTCTATTACACAGGTTCAAATACCAAAAGATTTCATCAGGTTGGAGATGTAACTCAAGATAAAACTACTTCAGGGGAGGGTTATCAAATAATTATGGGAATTGACGATGAAGACGGTAATAAAGTAGCAATTCAATTATTCGATAGTAACTCTACTTTAAGGATTTTGATTTCAGATGGATATTACGTTGAATTTCATAAAGATTAAATTATGCACATAATTACAGTTTGTCCAAGATGTAATGAAGATTTTATGTATCATCAAACAGATGTAAATTTACACAGAGCAGTTGCTTGGGACGCAGACACAAAAGAACCTTGTTCTTTTGAAACTATTTGTCAAGAATGTGATTTTAAAGAAAAATGGGTTCACAAAGAGGTTAAAGTAAAAAAGGGTAATTCTCACGAACACTTAAACAAATATAGATTGTTTGTGGTTGACATTGAAAGTCCAAATTTAGATTTTCGTATTACCGTTAAAGTTGGAAATACTAATAGCCTTGAATGGTTTTCCGAAGATGAATTAGAAATTGTTTAAATCAGATGTTATGTTGACTAAAAAATTTCAAGAACTATTTAACGGAACAACTATAAATCAAAATAGGGTAGATGCTTCTGTTAAGATTTGCAAGGAAACCTCAATACATTTTTCGGAGTGGGTTGTTGAGAAACATAAAGAATATCCTGAACACATTTTAAGATACGACAAACTATTTGATTTGTATGAGAAAGAACAAGAAGCAAAAAACAAAGGTATGATACCACCAAAACAAAGAGCAGATGAACTATTTATAAAAGTAGGTATGCTTATGGATTTAAAGCATAGCGAAATTTTAGAGGTTTTAGATTTCCTGTTAGAAACTAAAATAATTTCTGAAAACATAGAAGCGGGGGATTTGAAGTATTGGGAAGCGGTAAGAGTTGAAGCAAAAAAAATAAAATAAAAAATGAAAAAATTAAAAAAATTAAAAAATGTTTTAATAGAAGTTACTGCTTGGTCTGTGGTATTCTTAATTATAGTAGCAATTTTAAAATATATAATTTATGGATAATCTTTATAATGTAGTTAAAAGGTTTTCTTCACAAGACGTAGCAAACGTAATATCAAAAGTTGAAGAGTTGGCAAAGGTAAATGCCGAGTTGAATTATCTGTTGGCTCACGGAAGTAATGACGAGAAGTTAGTTGATAGAAAAAGAGAATTGGAAAATTCTGTGCGTAAATACAAGCCTATAATTTCAGAAACGCAAGAAACTGTTTTAGAAGAGCCTGAAGTTGATTCAGAGTTGGTTTCTTTAAAATCAGATTTTGATAGTGTGGTTTCGAGATACAAGCAAAGAAAAATAGATTTAGAAATAACAATTAGAGGTTATACAAATGGCAACGCTGATTAGAAAATGTGCAAACCCAAGATGTTCTGATATAATCGGTACTTCGGAAAGAAAAAATAAAAAGTTTTGCTCCCAAGAGTGTAAAACAAGAGCGCATAACGAAAGCCAAAAGAAAGGGCAGGTTACTTGGAATAAGATACTTGAAAAATATAATCAATATCTTGAAGAAAAAGGTTCTCTTTCTTTTTCATATTGGCTTCAAAAAAAATATTACCCACCAAGAATCATTAAACAAAAAAAATAACACTATGAAGATTACAAGACCAATTGTATTTTTTGACATTGAATCCACAGGTTTAGACTTATCAAAAGACAAAGCAGTTTCAATAGCAACTCTTAAAATTGATTTAGAGGGTAAAACCGAAGAAAAGAAAATCCTCATCAATCCTGAAATGGAAATCCCAAAGGAAGCGTTAGACATTCACGGTATAACAGACGAAATGGTAGCCGATGCGCCTACGTTTAAGCAAATTTCAAAATCACTATTCTCGTATTTTGAGAACTGCGATATAGCAGGTTTTAATTCCGACTATTACGATGTCCCTCTTTTAATGAAAGAGTTCAGTAGATGCGGAATAGAATTTCCTACTTGGGAGTTAAACTTGGTTGATGTATTGAAGTTTGAAAGAATGTTGAACTCAAATAAACTTGGAGAAGTTTACTTGAGATATACAGGAAAAGAATTAGAGGGCGCACACGATGCGCTGAATGACATTAGAGCCACTTTCGAGATTTTGATGTGCCAATTACAGAAACACGGAAAAACAGACCTTACACCCGAAGAAATCGACTTGATGTGTCAGGGAGAGAGAAAGCGTTTTGATTTAAGTGGAAAAACATACCTCAACGCAAGTGGAGAAGTTTGTTGGTCAATCGGTAAGAACGCTAACAATCCTGTAACGAAAGATACTGCCTACTTGAATTGGGTGCTTAATAGCGACTTCCCTGAAGAAACAAAAGCCAAATTACGAACCTTACTTCGATAGCCGTGCCGAACTTACTTTGTCCTGAAGATATTAGTTGGAAGTTTATAATGTCAATGGCTTTTTCAGATTGCCACCATAGTAAATCCGTAAACAAAGAATACGGTTTAGAAATGGAGGTTATCACAAAGAAAATAGACGATTATACTTTTGGCAATAGTAAGGTTTATTATTTCATAAAGGGTCAGGAAAAGGAATATACCGACCTGCAAAAGTTATGTGATGATTGGAATGAGATTAAGAACTTCGATGACCCTGAAAACGAAATCGTTTGGGTTAAGAAAATAGTAAAAACCATTAAACTAAACAATAAATAAAAAACAACTATGAGAAAAACAATTTTACTACTCGTTTTAGCATTTTCATTAAGTATAAATGCACAAAAAAATAATGTTTTAAACAAATCTTCCAAAGCAATCGAAACTGCTTACACAGATTCAAAAGACGGAATCAAGACTGTTTACAATGACTTGAAATCAACAACACCTCAAATCAAAAACGCATTAGAAGCGTTATCTAAAGAATTGAAAACGACCTCTGATTCTCTTTGGAAAATACTTGTAAAACAACAATTGGTTTGGAGTTGGTGTTTTCTAATCTTAATTTTTAGTTCCGCCTTAAATTGGTTTTTATTTTATAGAAGAAATTTATCTAAAGACTTAAAATACGATAAGGTAAGGGTTATTAAGCAAAAACTTATGTATAAAGAGGGAACGTCTGAAAAAGATGTTGAAAATTACCCAAGTTCTTATACAAGAAGTTACACGAATGTAGAAGAAGAAGAGTTAAGAGTAATACCTAACTCAAATATGCCTTACTTTAAATATTTTCATTTGGCTATATGTATAACACTTTCGGTATTTAGTTTTATACATTTTTCCGATATGCTTACAGGTTTTATTAACCCTGAATTTGGAGCATTAAAAACGATAACCGAAGTAATAAAAAGCATTAAATAATATGAATCCGATAGCGTGGGTAGAGCAGAGTAGTTTTTTCGGATTAGACCACTCTTCAAAAAAAGGAAAGTTTCACGATTACGATTTTGACATACGTTATGATTATGACGGCGACCCAAGAATAAAACCTGAAAATTGTGGACTATATTTAACGATTTACAAAAATAACGGTAGGGTTGCTTCTAAATTTGGTTCTACTATCGAGCAATTAGTAAAATTTTCAGAACACTATTTATTAAACGAAAAAGAAAAATTTTTAAACTAAAAAAAATGAGCAAAAAAATAGACGAATTAATTGGAACAGGGTTAATCGAAAAAACTAAAGGCGATTACATTAAAGAAAAATTTGAAGACTTCACACAGGCAATCGAAGAGTGGTCTGAAAAAGCAAACGCCATAGTTGTAACCGAAGAAACTCAAAAGGAGTTAATGGCAGAAGCGAGAGAGGGCAGGTTGTTACTTAAATCAAAAAGAATTGAAGTTGAGAAAACGAGAAAATCTCTTAAAGAACAATCTTTGAGCGAGGGTAGATTGATTGATAGTGTAGCAAAGTACTTGACAGGTCTTATCGAACCCGCAGAAAAGCATTTGGAACTTCAAGAAAAATTTATTGAAATTCAGGAGCAAAATAAGCGTATTCAACTTAAAGCAGATAGAACCGAATTACTACAACCGTACAAAGATGTTATTGACCCAAACTCAATTCAGTTAGACCTGATTACAGATGAAGCGTTTACGACTATTTTGAATGGTGCTAAATTCGCTCAAGACAACAAAAAAGCCGAAGCATTAAGACTTGAAGAAGAGCGTAAGGAAACCGAAAGGAAACAAAAATTATTTCAAGAAAGAACCGTTCAGATTGCAGAGTATAGACAGTTTTATTTTACTGAAAAAGATTTGATTTTAACTACCGAAACCGAGCAGTCTAAATTTGATTCTTTAATGAAAGATTTGGTTTTTAGAAAAGGAGAACACTTACAGGCTCAAGCAAAATTAGCAAGAGAGAACGAAGCCCTTAAAAAGCAGAATGAGAAAAAAGCAAAGGAGATAAAGCAACTTAAACAAGAAGCAAAACAAACGCCTACTCCTGCTCCAATTCCTGAACCTATTCAGCCACCTGCTCAACCAAGTCCTGTTACCATACTTAAAAGAGAACATAATGATTCAGATTTTGTTGAAACTCAAAACGAGGATATTATTATGGTCAAGCGTTCAGAGTACATACTTTTGAAGAAAAGATACCTGATAGCCAAGACCGCTTTGGATTCGGTATTGTACTTCATTGTTCCGCAAGGTTTGAGGGATTTGGTCAATAAAGCGATGAAAGATATTGCTGAAGCAGATAAACTTTAGGGGTGTATATTTATAATAATAAATAATATTAAAAATATTTGATATTATAAGTAATATGTTGTAAGTTTGACGAACAAAAAAATAAACACTATGAACATATTTAAAAAAGCACTCTATCACTATGTTGTTGGGGTGCTTGTTTCAGCAAGTATTGTCGGTCTTATCATTGTATTTGACTATTACATTAATGGGTATCTACAATATCCTGAATTAAAAAATTTTATAAAAGTTTGCCTTTTAGGTGGATTTGGGTTTGGATTGACCCACTTCGCTTCTACTGAAATTGACAAATCCAACACAAGAAAAAACAATTAACTTTTAAAAAAAAACAAACAATGAAAAAATTATTATTGAATTTAGTATTGCTTATTTCTTTAAGCGCATTTTCTCAAACATCAACTCCTTATGTAATCGAGCATTGCAAGGATAAAATGACCGACAAAGAGTATTATTTTGCTCAAAGAAAACTTATTTGCGCAAATCCTGAAAAGACAAAAGGTTTTACTATTACGCCAAACTTCAAGGCGGAAAAAGGCAGTATGAAAAACGGAGGTTTTATGTGTAAGAACGTCAATATTGGTTCTTGCGATGAAAACGACAGTTTGATAATTTTATTTGAAGACGATACCAAAATTACTTTAACTGCTTGGAATAAATTTAACTGCGAGGGAAATGCTTATTTTGACTTTAGCGAAAGCCAATTAAAAGACCTTTCAACTAAAAAAGTTAATACGATTAGATTTAGCAATGGTCGTTCATACGAAACGCTTACTATTACTTTAAAAGAAGACCAAATAGATTATTTTGTAAGGGCTTATTCAAATCAAAACATAGTAGAAGTAGATTGTTCTAAATAAATTATTAATCATCAAAAAAAAGAAATTATGGGAATTTTAAAAAACATTTGGAATACAATACTTGGAAAAACAACTCAAGATATTAAGTCTAAAAATGTGGGCGGAATTGTTGAGGCTAAAATGGACGTTGTTCATAATAAAAATGCTAAAGAAACAATTGGAGGTTATAATAATAAAAGTGCCGAATTTACACGAAATAATATCTGTAAGTTTCAAGAGCCTTTAGTTCCTATCCCTAATGGAGATGATTTTTTTGCTTCTAAAGAAATACTATCAAAGGAAGAAAAAACTGATTCTTTTAAATCTGAAAAAAAGAAAAGTTCAAGAAACGTTATAGGTCAAAAAACACTATCCGAAATTAAAGATTATTTATTGACTTATGGCTCTATTGACGTTCTGACCTGCGAACAGAAATTCAAAGTAAAAAGTTTACAAAATTTTATTTGGCATTTAAGAAAAGACGGTCTTAAAATCAAAACAGACAAGGTTGGTTTACATAATGAACTTGGTCAAAAAGTTGAGGTTACTAATTATAGATTAATTCCTAAAAAATAAAATGGAACAGATTAAAAACGTAACTTTACAGTCCATAGATTACTTTAGCGAAGTTTTATCTTCCAAAACCAAAAAAGCCACAAAACACGAAATTCAGTATAGGATTTTGAATTTTCTTTCAGAAAAGGGAAATCAAACTTTTATTGATATTTACAACGAAACTTTTTCAGATAAAAAATTTGAAGAAGCATTAAGAATTCTAAATATTTAAAAAATGCAAAAAATACAGGTAGAAGTAACCAAGTTATACAAAATACTTCTCGAAAGGAGTATGACACAAAAAGACTTACATAACTTGATAGGAGAGGCAAACAATGGAAAATCTGTTTCTATGTACATTTTAAACGAAATTGTGAATGGTAAAAGAAAAAACTATAATATCAATACTGCCATTCTGATTTGCAACGCTCTTAACGTTCCAATTGACGACATAATTGACTAATGGAAATAATCGACTTCATTAACGATTTAAGAAAAATGGGTAGCCAATATTACAATATTTGGCTTCCTATAATTGTGCGTTTTCACAAAGAAGAAACCGTGACTATTAAAATAAACGTGCCTTTAGACGTACCAAAAACAACGTACCATAGAATTATAAATTACGGTCTTTCTGTTTTTCCAAAATACGTCAAATTGTATGTTTTGAAAAGAAACCACAGTAGTTTAATTTTAAGCAAAAGCGAGGCTAATTACCAAGAGTTTGTAGAAAAACACGAACAACCAAAAGAAACCGCAGAAATTGTTCAAGAACAAGTAGTGATAGTTGCAGAGCCAATTGTAGAAAAGCCAAAAATACAAAGAAAAAAATCAGACGAAAGTTCATATCCGAATGAGGTTTACGAAACCATAATTGACTGCCTTAATCAATCAACAGGAAAGAACTATAAACACAATTCTGCAATCAATCGAAAATTCATTACATCAAGACTTAATGATGGTTTTACCGTAGATGATTTTAAGAGAGTTATCGAAGTAAAAAGCATAAATTGGTTAGGTGGTAAAATGGAACAATTTTTAAGACCTGAAACCTTATTCTCAAACAAGTTTGAATCGTATCTAAACGAAAATGTAGTTTTAAATACGCCAAACTCTAATTTAAAAAATACTTATGACCAAGTTAATATCGCAACCGAATTCTATAACAGTCAAGGATAAAAACAACTCTATAATAGTTGATAATAATGTAGTTGTTGGTAATTTACCTAATACAAATGCAAACGACATTCTTATTTACAATAAGAAACAAACAGATAGAACGCTAAAAGAAATAGATAGTTCCAATAAGGCTGAAATGATTGAAATTACAAAGGCTATTGCTCAATGGGGTTATGCTTTAGGTATTACCGTTGTGGCTCAAGATTTAGTAACTCTAAATAACTTTGTTAGAGAGAATTTCCCAAATCTAAACATCTTCGATTTGAAAGTTTGTGTTAGACTTGTTTCCATAGATTCTGACTTGCTTGAAACAGATGCCGAGCATTATGGAAAACTGACATTAATTTATGTTTCCAAAGTACTAAAAGCGTATGAATCTTATAAAAGCAAAACTTGCTTTGGAGTTAGAGAAAAGATTATAAAATTAGAAGAAGCAAACAAGCCTCCGATGTCAAAGGAAGAGCGTATGAAAAACTTTAAAGAGTTGCTTTCAAACGCAAAAATGACTGTTGATAATGGAGAGCCTTTTGAAGACTTGGGAGAGGTAGTTTATAATTTTATTCGACACAATAAACTTATCAAAATAGATAAGGTTTTAATTGATAAAGCAATGCAGGGCGGAGAAGATGAATTTAGGGCTTATGTTAGTGATTCCAAGCGTGGAAACCTAAAGAAAATGATTAACGATGTTTCGTTTACTGCTACAAAAAAAGAGGAAATGGTTAGACGTTACGCAAGGAGGTATGTAGCCCAATTTTGGGTCTGTAATATGGACTTGGAAGCAATGTTAAAAAATTTAACCTATGAAATGCTTTTATATTAGAAATAATATTTATTTTTACAAACAATAATTATTATTATAATGGTTTGTAAAGGTAGCATAATAGATTTAATTCCTGTAACTGATACAGTTATGCAGGTTGTAATTCGGGTAAAAAAGAGTGATTCTTATTTCCCTGTTGCTTTTACGGCTTATTTAGATGTCAAAGTTCTTATTCAGCAAATAAAGATTGAAAAAGGAGATACTGTAAAAATTGACTACTACATTAAATCTAAAAAATGGCAGGATAAATACTTCACAAGTGCAGTCATTGAAAAAATTAAAATTATTGCTAAAAAATCTCCGCAGTTGATTATTGATATGGAAACAGGAGAAATTTTAGGTTAACAAAAAAACCTATTTATGTCGGGAATTCAGTTTTTAAAATCGATTGGTAGAATGATTATTTTTGGTATCTACCCTGAATACAAATCAGCAACAGTAAAAGTTTTTGAACAACGTGTAAACACTTGTTATTCCTGTGAGTTTTGCCAAACTATAAAGGATGAATTTAATCAAGATATATCAATAAAAGACCGATGCGTTAAAGGTTTTAACCTCGCAAAGAACTTCGACATATATGACCACGCAAAATACGAAAAAAGTAAGTGTCCAATTAACAAATGGTAAATAAATTAAAATGACAAGAGAAGAAAAATGTTTATTGGCTATAAATTTAGGTTTTAAATACTATGAATTAAATGGATTAATTAAAACCCCAACAGGTAAATTTTTATCTAAAAAAACTAAAAATGGATATTTGATGCTTACTTTAAGAGATGAAAAAAGAAATATATTTTACCTTTTTGCACATCAATTTGCTTGGTATTTTAAATTTAGAGAAATAGTTGAGTGCATAGACCATATTAACGGAATAAAAACAGATAATAATATTTTAAATTTGAGAAGCGTTAGTAAAAGTCAAAATGCTATGAATATGAAGAATGTTAAAGGTTATTCTTTTTGCAAACGTTCTAAAAAGTTTATAGCACTAATATCACTTAATAATAAAAAAATACATTTAGGTTCTTTTGAAAACAAAGACGATGCAATAAATTGTTACAGAGTTAATAAAGAAAAATATCATATAATAAATTAAAAAAAATGGAGTTAATAGGAAAAATTAAAGTCATAAACCCAACAAAACAGGTTTCTGATAGTTTTAAAAAAAGAGAGTTAGTATTAACAACAAACGAGCAATATGCACAAGATATTCTCATAGACTTTGTTCAAGATAAATGCGCCGTTCTCGACAGTTATAAGATTGGAGATGCCGTAACCGTTTACATCAACGTAAGAGGTAAAGAAGTTGTGACTAAAGATGGGGAAACAAAATATTTTAACCAATTGAACGGTTGGAAAATAGAGAGAACAGTTTCGGCAATTCCACCCGAAAAGCAATAACGATGTCAAATGAATTGATAAGGGTTCAGGTTTCTTCGCCAAGAGAAAGCGAAAATTCGATTGGTGTTTTAGTTCATTTAAGGTTTGATGAAAACGGTAAAAATACTTCAGCAATGGATTTAAAATGGTTTCCTAAAAGCCTATGTTCAATTGAAAAAGTAGAACCCGAAGACAGAACAAAAGAAATGCCGTCATACTTTTTGACTGCTCCAAAATGGTTGATTGATAAAAACATTAAAAAATAAAAATATGGCTTTTAATATCGGAGATAGAGTTGCTTGTGTTGATGCGTCTATGCGTCCCGAAGCAGTAGAGGAATTAAAAAGAACTGTTCCTAATTGGGTTGTTCAAGATAAAGAATACACGATTAGAGGTTTTCAGGAAAATGATGGTATTGCATTAGGATTGCTACTTGAAGAAATTACAAACCCGCTTATTTACATTCCTCTGTTGAGTAGAGTTCAAGAACCTACCTTTGCTGAATGGAGATTTCGTAAACTAAAACCAAGTTAAAGTATGGTAGAAGTGGTTTCTGAAGTTTATGAAATGGTATAATGTGTTGTAAATCAAAAAATATCTTATATTTGTTTCTTTAAATCAAAAAGTTATGGCGAACAAAACAAAAAGCGATTACGCTAAAATGAGTAATAATGATTTAGTTGCTTATTTAGATGGTTTAAGCAAGGATAATTTCAACTCTTATGTTGATGCAGATACAAAGGTTAATTATTTTCTATGTAAGTATGGAAAACAATTTGCGGACGCATTAAAAGGAAAAAATCTTTTTTATGCAGGAGTTGTTGCTCAATCCATAGGAGAAACAGGTTATGGGAGAAGTAATCTTGCAAGCGAAGCAAATAATTTTGCAGGCATTAAGTATGTTGAGGGACTACACCCTGATTTTTACGAAACACAAACTGAAGAGGTTAAAAACGGAAAGACAGTTTATGTCACGGCTAAATTTGCTAAATTTCCAACTCCTTTAGATGGGATTAAAAATCACGTTGCTACTTTAATGAAGCCCGCTTACGAACAAGCAAGAGCTAAAGCAAAATCCCCTGAAGAGCAAATTAAAATGATAGTTCAGGAGGGTTATGCTACTATGAATCCTACCACTTATGTCAATCAAATAAAAGGTAATATCCGTAGAATACAAAATAAAATTCCAATAGGAAAAGTGGTTTAAATATAAAGCAAAATCGATATGAAAAGCAAGATACTTAAATATAGTATTATCGGAGCGGGTTTACTAACAGTTTTCGCTTCAACCCTTTACTATATAAGGCTAAAAAGAATCCAAAAAATCAACGAAACTAATGCGAAACTACAAGATGTTTTGATTATGATTGACAATATACAAAAACAATAAAAAAAAATACCAATGAAACTTATTATCGGAATTCCAACAATTAATAGAGCCGACCTTTTAAATGAAGCATTATCTAAATACTTTGAAGACTTTAAAGAAACTGAAATTTTTATAGTTGACAATGGAAATCAAGAAATTATAACAAGAGAGAAAAACTTTGTAATTTATAGACCTACAAGTAATCTTAACGTTTCAGGAAGTTGGAACTTAATAATGGATTATGCAAAAAAAGCAAAAGCCACCCACGTTTTAATGTTAAATGACGATGTTTATTTAGGAAAAACTGAATTAGAAATAAATACTATTTTAAGGCTTTGGGGCAACGCACCCTTTTTTAATTCAGAAATGAATTGGTGCAGTTTTATTATGTCTGTCGAGGGTTTTGAAAAAGTAGGTAATTTTGACGAGGATTTATTCCCGAATTACTTTAATGACAATGACTTATTTTATCGTATGAAATTGTTAAATATGGATATGATTTATACCGCTATGTTAAATCCTGTTATTTACAGAAATAGTATGACAATTGCAAAAGACCCTACTCTTAATACAAGATTTTTAGAATATCGTCAAAACTATATTAACAAGTGGGGCGGAATTCCCAACGAAGAAACATTTACAACGCCATTTAATCAGTAATGCAAAGTGTTTTAAATAGAAAAAAAGTAACGTGCATTATACCGTTTTACAACGAAGATGCTGACAATCTTTTGAAGATTATCTATACCGTTATGCACATACCTGAAGTACAAGATATTGTTCTTGTAGATGACGGTTCTGAATCAGAAAATACGTTTAACACTATTAACGAAACTTTGTCTTTTAAGTACCCAATACAAGTTTTTAGGCTTGAGAAAAACTTTGGAAAATCATTTGCTATTAGTCACGGATTAAGACTTATTTCTAATGAGAACATTCTCTTAATTGATGCAGACTTAAAGAACTTGGATAAAAGACAAGTTAGCAATGCGATTAGGAAGTTCATCTCTCTTGATTTGGAATTGCTTATTTTAAGACGGATAAACTCTTCTCGATTGGTAAAATTAATTCGTGCAGACACTATTTTATCAGGAGAAAGAATAATCAAAAAAAGACATTTGATTAATATTTTGCAGTCAGGGGTAAATGGTTATCAATTAGAAGTTGGTACAAATCAATACTTCATAAATAATGAATTGCAAGGAAAATGCTTTTGGTCTAAAAGTTCTGCTTTAAATAATTACAAGTACAAGAAGCAAAATTTTTTAAAAGGCATATTTAAAGATGTAAAAATGTATTTTAATTTAGTAAATTATATTGGAATTAAAAATTTTAAAAAACAAATTTCTACTTTCTGTAAACAAGAAGCATAACAACAAAAAAACGCTATGGAGCAAGACTTAACTAATCACAAAAAAATATGTGTTATTTTACACCTATTCTATGTTGACCTATGGGGTTATTTCCTACCTTATTTAAAAGTAATCGACACAGATATTGATTTGTATGTTACAATAACAGACGGTCATTCGGGTCAATTTACAGATGTTCACGATGCAATTATGTCGGAGTTTCCTCAAGCATACATATATTCATTGCCTAACAGGGGAATGGACGTAGCACCTTTCTTGTATGTTATGAATCAAATATTTTTAAGCAAAAAAACTTATGATGTAATGATTAAACTTCATAGCAAAAAAAGTTTGGCTCACGGTCACGGTTTTGAACTTGGAGAGCGTTGGAGAAATGAATTAACAAACGCCTTGTTAGGTTCGCTTGAAAAAATGCAAAATGGTTATTTTGCCTGTGTTGGTTCTGATAAATTTATGGTTGGAAGTTCTAATTGGGTTCAAACTCAAAATGTATTAGGTTATGAACAACAATTTTTTAAAGTTCAAATTACTTTTAATGATTATGAATTTGTAGCAGGTACAATGTTTATGGCTAATTTCCATTTGATTATGGATTGGTTTGTTCTCGAAAGCATTTACGACAGATTTTATGATAATTTTAGTGAGGGTTACATTGGAGATGGTTCAATAGCACATCAAATCGAGAGAGTTTTGGGTTGTTTAGTAAAAATAAATAATAAAAAAATATTAAAAGCATAAACTATGGAGTTAAAAGAATTAATTGACAGATACATTAAAGAACAAAAGAATCATCAAGAGTGGGTGGATAGTTACCAAATAAAACTTGAAGCATTGTTCGATATGACACAACCAACTTCGGAGGAATTTTACGAAAACATAACTTCGGATAAATTTTACACTACCTCTTTAGAGAACAAAAGATACGAATACATTTTAGGCGGGGACGGAAGAAGTTCTGCTTGGAGTGAGTGGAGAGATGGTATTGTTTTAACGGTTAAAGTTAGAAGCGAGTTTTATTTATCTAACGAACTTATTACCGTTCTAACTAATTATATAAAAGAAAAATTTAACGGACAGTACGACCATTTAGAAATGGAAAGTATTAGACTAACATCATTTAAGTAAAATGGCTCAAGGTGTACATAAAATAACGGAAGAATTTGAAAAAGAGTTAGCAAGATACACGGGCGCACCGTATGTTGTTTGTGTTGATAATCAAAGCAACGGTTTGTTCTTGGCTTTATATTATTGGGTTCAAAAAAGAAAAAAAGAACACCAAAAAGCAAAAGACTTTAAATACATAGAGATAGTTGATGTTCCTCAAAGAACATATCCGTCAGTTCCTTGTGAAGTTATTCACGCAGGAGCAGAGGTAAACTTTACCAAAGTAGAGGGAGAAACCATTAAAGGTGCTTATCAACTAACACCAAGCAACGTATGGGATTCAGCATTACGCTTTACGGCAGATATGTATATTCCTGATTCGATGATGTGTGTTTCTTTCACAGGGGCTTACAAGCACTTTAAACTATCAAAAGGCGGTGCAATACTATTAGATGATTTAGATGCCTATAATTGGCTGAAAAAAGCCCGTTTTAGCGGAAGAAGCGAATGTAGTTACCACGATGACAACTTTGATGACAATCCTGTTGTCGGTTGGAACTTTTATATGATGCCTGAATTGGCTACGAGAGGGTTGTTGTTGATTAGTCAATTTTACAATGCTGATGGAACTAAAAAGAATAACGAGGATTTGGAATTACCATATCCTGATTTAAGTAAATTTAAAATTTGGAAATAATGGGTAGTAATAAAACTTCTGAAAAAAAAATACTTAATGCCGAAAGTATTAAGAATATATCTTTTTCTGAACATAACTTTTTTGAGATAAAAAAAGCATTTCTTGATTTAGATTCAAAGTTAAAAAAAAAGGTCGCTAAAAAAAGAAAAATAAAATCTAAAATAAATTTTTTAGAAATAAAAATAACAAGTCTTTATGATGTAATTAATAATTACGAATTGGATTCAATTGATAAATTGAGAGATGAAAACAAAGGTCTTTTAAATCATATAGATTTGTTAAAGCAAAAAATAGAAAACGATAATCCAATATCTCTTTTAAAAGAAGACGACAAACAATTGGCTTACTTATTAATTAGAAATATGCTTAAAAATTATAAATAAAAACTATTAAAAATGAAAGGAAAGCCGATTTTAGGTCAGGATAAGCCTGATGTTAAAAAACAAATTCAGTCAAGTAGAAAGTTGTCTGCTAAAATGAAAGAGGAGATTTTAAAGTACGCTACCTCTTTAAGTAGATATGACAACGGGCGTGTTTTTGGATTAATAAAACCGTCAGGTATGGGTAAAATATCTCCTAAAGTTAGCGGTTGCTCTATGGGTGCGGATAAAGACGGGTTTTTTGTTTATACTCATAGAGCAAGATGCAAGTCTTTTTCAAGCCCAATAAAAACAACAAAGAAGTGTATAGATTTTATAGAAAGTACGGGTTGATAAAAAAACATAATAAAAGAATTATTTAGATTAACTTAAACAATATACAATGGGACACCAAATAATAAAAAGCGAGTTTATTACCGAAGAAACAATTGAGCAAATGAAGTTTTCCAAAGAAAATTTCCATAAGTTGCAGGAATTAAATGTTATGCAAACTCAACAAATTTCGACTATTAATGAAAATTTAGAAGTATATCAGGAACTTAATAGAAAACTTAAAAACGAAATTTTAAAGACAGAATCCGCATTAAGTTATCTTGACAAAATTATACAATTAAGAGATAAAAGAGTGAGTATTTTAAAAGCAAAAATAAAATATTTAAAATTTAGAAGAAGTATTGAAGCAACTGTAAACAATGTAAAAGATGCAAAATAAAAGAATTTTATTATTTGGTGGTGGTAATCAAGTTCATTACACGATTGACATTATCGAAAAAGAAAACAAGTACGAAATAGCAGGAATAATTGACTCCGTACACCCAATAGGAACTAATAGGTATGGCTACAAGGTTTTAGGGAGGCAAGACAATTTAATTAATATTGTTGATGAACATAAAATAGACGCAGGGTTAATAACAATCGGGGATAATTGGTCACGGTTTAAAGTTCATCAAGCAATAATAGAACAAATGCCGAGTTTTGAATTTGTAAACGCTATACACCCGTCTGTAATTATCGGTAAAAATGTTGAAATGGGATTTGGAGTTGTAATGATGGCAGGTATTATTGTAAATCCTTTGGCTAAAATTGGAAACTTTACTTTTTTTGCAACGGGTTGTCAAATTGAACACGATTGTATAATTAACGATTACGCAAGTGTGTCTGCGGGTTCTGTAATGGGCGGATATGTTACAATAGGTAAGTTTTCAGCCATAACTTTAGGGGTTACAATATTAGACAGATTAAAAGTGGGCGAAAATTCAGTAATAGGTTCAGGGAGTTTGGTTTTAAAAGATATTCCTGATAATGTATTGGCTCACGGTAATCCAATAAATAAAATAAGAGCAAGGTTAATTGGAGAAAAATTTTTAAAGTAAAAAATATGTATCAAGAATTAAAAGAAACGGGGATTTGTTTTTTAAGAAATCAGATTGATGACGCTTTAATCGAAGAGTTAATAAACGCAGTTAGTGTATCATTTGTAAAACATAGAGATATACAAATTATGCTTAATAATGAAATTAGTTCAGATGGTGTTGCCTTGAATGTTTTTAATGATGATTTTGCTTACATAAAATTATTGGAAAAGTTAATGAAATCAGGCGTAATAAAGGATATAGAAAACAACTTTTTTCAAAGTAAATTTATTTTAAATTCTATTAGTGCTTTAGACAACAAACCTAATAGCCCTAATTTTTCAGCAATAGTTCACAGAGATATTAAGTTCTTTTCACAAGACTTGCCTATTATGTTAAACGCATTAGTTTTACTTGATGATTTTACTGTTGAAAACGGTGCGACTATGTTGTTACCAAACTCTCATAAAGTAGAAGAAAAGCCAAATGACGAATTGTTTAAAAGAGATTGTATTAGGGCGGTTGGTAAAAAAGGCGATATTCTTTTATTTAATTCAAATATTTGGCATTGTTCAGCACCCAACACAACTAACGAAAGTCGTAGAGCAATACCTATGACGTTTTCTAAATCCTGTATTAAACAAATGTTTGATTATACTAAAAGCATTGAAACAGAAATTGCATATAATTTTTCAGACGAAATGAAGCAGTTATTGGGTTTTGATTCAAGAGTACCGTCTTCATTGTTTGAGTGGTATTTACCTGCTGACAAAAGATTTTATAAAAAAAACCAAGATTAAGATTAAACAACAACAAGATGATTGTTCAGCAATTACAAACCAAAGAAGTAAGACCTTGCAAAGACTATCAATTGCGGGTTTTATTTCTTGACCCAAAGCCAATTTACGATAGAATTAAACTTAATCATTTTGAAAGAATACAAAGTGTACCCATTGGCGATATTTTTCCTGTAAATGGAAATATTTGTGGTTGTGGTTGTGGTGCTGAACTAACAGGAAGAAGAAGACGGTGGGCTACGGATAGTTGCAAATATTTTGCTCAAGCAGTTTGGGCTATTATAAACGGTCATTCAGATATTATTTCAAGTTATTTGCATCTGTATCACGGAATAGTCGCTTGTGTTCAATGTGGGCTAACAGATGCCTATACAGAGTACGCAAATGGCTTATGCGTAAACTCGATACATAAAGACCACATAATACCTGTATTTAAAGGCGGGGGTGGTTGTTGGTTGTCTAATTATCAATATCTTTGCGATACCTGTCATAAACAAAAAAACAAAAACTGATTTAAAAAAATAAAAATGAATTTAAAACCTACACAAAAATCATTAGATAAGGTAATTCAAATTGCCTCTAATGTATCGACATTTCATCATCATTATCATATCATATTCGATATAGCAGAAACCTTTGGCGACAATAAAATAAACTATGTTGAAATTGGTGCTTATGCGGGTGGAAGTTCGTGCCTAATGCTACAAAGAACAAATACAAGCGTTATTAGTATTGACTTGGGAGAGCCTGTTCCTAAAGTAGTGGTTTTGGAGAATGTAATTAACTATAAAAATAATAATAATTATTATAAATATATACAGGGAAATTCTCAAATTTTAGAAACTAAAAACCAAGCAATAGATGCTTTGAATAACTCAAAAAAATTAGGTTATAGCGATAAAATAGACATATTATTTATTGATGGCGACCATTCTTTAAACGGAGTTCTTGCTGATTATAATTTATACAAAGATTTAGTAAATGTTGGGGGATATATTGTCTTTGATGATTACTATGATAATGTCCACAGTCCTGATGTTAAAAAAGCGTTAGACGAAATCATATTGCCAAATCTTGTAGATTATGAAATAATAGGTACTTTGGAGAATACTTTAGAGGCTTATCCGAGCGAACTTAAAGACGGTAATTGTTTTGTAATTAAAAGAGTTAAATAATGACGTTAGGAGTTACAATACATACATATCAAAGGGCTGACGGTCAAACACCTTACCTACTATTACGGGCTATTCAAAGTGTCGCAAATCAGTCGTACCAAAACTTTAAAATATTTATAGTTGGCGACAAGTATGAAGATAATTCGGAGTTCGAGGACATTATTAATGGATTTATTGAAATTGCTGATAAAATAGTTTACGAGAACCTACACTTTGCTCACGAGAGAGATAAGTATTTAGGGGTAAATAATACTGCTCTTTGGAATAGCGGTGGCGCAAATGCGCTTAATCACGCTAACAACTTGGCAAAGCATCACGGTATAACAAAAGTTTGTCATTTAGACCACGATGACATTTGGTTGCCAAATCATTTAGAGTTAATTGCAAAAGCAATTATAGAAAAAAACAACCCACCTTTCATTCATACATTAAGTCAATATGTTGGTAATCCTGTTTTTCCACAAATGATTGTAGATGGTTCAATAATCGAATATTATCCCGTTCCTTGCGGTTTAATTCATAGTTCAATTTATATGGACTTGGAGCAGGTGCATCTACATTACAGAGATGTTTTTCAAGAACAGGGAATTATATATCCAAGTGATGCGGATATGTGGGAAAGGATTAGAGATAAATGTATTGCAGAAAACTTAAAGTGCTATGTTATTAGAGAGTTAACTTGCATACACGAAAACGAAAACTATTAAAAAAACACTATGAAATTATATTTTGCAATTTATTTATTGGGGTCTGTTATTTCGCTTATAATGACGCTGATTATTTTATCTATAAGCAAGACTGCTTCAGATGAACTTATGGATATAGCCAACGATAAGTTATCTGAAAGATTTAATGAATATGAGAGAATGGATTTTGTGAATCCGAATTTTTATTGTGCAATGAATTTTTTATTCTCTTGGGTACAAGTAGCCTTGTTTATTTACTCTTTTTTACCGAGTAGGTTTTTTATAAAAATACATTTTTACAGGTTTATTTCCTTAATATTTATTTTTATTCACACCAAATCAGGATTAATAGCACATATAATAGTTGATAAACACAACGACTTAATTAAAAATTACAATAAAAAACACGGAATTAAAAACGAATAAATTAATTAGAATAATAAATGGATAGAATGTTTACTGACACAGGTTTTGAGGTTACTCAATTAGTTAAAAATGAAATGACAAGATTTGTTGAAACAAGAGTAGAAGCAATAAGATTAACAGAGAGGGTAGGTTATTTTTACACCGTTCTTGACGATAAGAAAAACATAATCGGGTTTGGAATACCCAAATAACAATCAATAAAAAAAATGGAAAAAACTCACACGCTTATTTATGGTTCATCTGACGATTTAGTTGAAATTGAGGGTCAGGTAGAGGGAGAATACGGAAATTATACACTTGCTAAAAGAGGTATTCCTTTTGAGTGTTCGGACGAAACTAAAGGAACTCTTGTCTATGACGGAGATTGGAAAATCACGGTTGAAAAAGAGGGTAGTTTGTTTCAGGAATTAAGACCAAACGTAGGAGATAACGGGAAGCACAAAGATTTGGCTTTCAAATGTACTTCGTATAGCGATGTGCTAATTTTGAAAGATGGTATTTTGTGGGTAAAAATGAATGGACGAAAAGTTTAAATAACTACCTTTGTAATCAAGAAATTTTTAAATAACAACAAAAATGGAAACAACTTTCAAAAAAGTAGAGGCTAAATTCAAGTTCTCTAAAGATTGGATAGACATAACCGAGAAAACACAGACGGCTACTGTTGACCTAATTATCAACTACCACAATAAAACTTTTAGCGTCACTCCCAACAACCAAGTTGCAGGAAAATTCACTTTCTGTCAAGGAGGTTCTAATTCCGTTATTATGTGGAACGCAGTATTAGAATCAATCAAAGACGCAATACGTTTCGCTAATAAAGAATTAGAATTTTAACAACAACATTTATTAATTTATGAATATATGTATTTTTCAAAAATTTGTAAAAACTGCATAAAAGACAAGTGTTTGACTTTATTTTACAAAGATTCTTCTATAAAAAATGGATATAAGGCTATTTGTAAAGAATGTTTTTATAAAAGGAGAAAAGAATTAGAGATTTCCGAATCTTTAGAAAAAAGAAATAAAAGATTAAATAAAAATAATGAACTTAAAAGAAATAAATTAAAAAATAACCGTAAGGAAGTTTTGTGTGCGCATTGCGCTAAAATTTTTTTGCCTATAAGAAAAAATAAAATTTACTGTTCTAATTCTTGCGCATCAAAAGGGAAACCCGAACTTCATTTAAAAAGACTGATGTACTCAAGAAATACATATAAAAAAAATATGGAATGGTTGGAAAACTATAAATTAAGTCTTGGTTGTATTGACTGTGGTTATAATTCTCATTCAGAAGCGTTACAATTAGACCACGAGGGAATAAAAAATGCCGAAATTTCAAGTTTAAGACATAACTTAATTAAATTAAAAGAAGAGATAGAAAAAGGAAAATGTGTTGTAAGATGTGCGAATTGTCACGCAATAAAAACAAGAGAAAGAAAAAATAATAAAATTTAAAAAATAATGGAAGAATTAATTAGAAAAATAGAGATTCACGTTGAAACCACCGAAGAGTGTATGGATAATACTTCGCTTCCTGAATATGTTTCCGAATTACTAAATGCGGATAATAAATTATTCAAAGAAATTATAGAAAAATTAAAAAGCAAATAAGATGGCTACAAAACCACAAAAAATAAAAACCCTATTATTCTTCGGAGATTTTGGGTGTACCACAGGATTCGCAAACGTTTCAAAAGAATTAATAGAAAATTGGGCGAAAGATAAAAACATTAAAATTGTAGTTTTTGCAATTAATGATTACTCTAAAGAGCCTTACGAATACTTGCCTAACGTAACAGTAATACCTGCTATGTCAACCGTTCTTGAAGACGAACCAAAAGATGATTTTTATTGTAGATTACAGTTTTTAAGACTGTTAATGCACAATGACTTCGATGTTGTTTTTTGCTTGAATGACATTGAGATTTTCAATGAAATGGGAGAGCATTTAAAAAATGTAAAAGTTGAAAAGAGAAAGCAAAACAAGCCAAACTTTAAGTCAATGGTTTATTTCCCTATTGATAGCGAACCAAGACCTATTGACTTGAAAATATTAGATTTCTTTGATGAAGTCGTGACTTATACAGAATATGCTAAAAGAGTAATGACTCCTTTAACTACTCCTGCTAACGCAAAAAGAATTAAGGTAATTCCTCACGGTTGCAATACAAAAGATTTTTACCCGCTTTCTGAAGAAGAAAAATTGAAAGCAAAATTAGAAATTCTTGGAGAGGGTAAAGAAGAAACTTTCTTATTTGGAACTGTTAACAGAAATTCAGCAAGAAAAGATTTGGGAAGTTTGATTTTGGGATTTGCTACATTCAAACACAATTCACAACCAAACGCCGTGCTTTATTTGCATTGTAATCCAACCGATAGTGCAGGAATAAATATTTATAGACTATGTGAGCGTTTAGGTTTAAGAATAGGGGTAGATGTTCTCGTACCAAAAGAGCATAACGAAAATAAAGGTTGTGATAATGCAGAGTTAAATAGAATCTACAATGCTTTTGATTGCTTTATCACTACAACTACCGCAGAGGGTTGGGGATTATGTCTTGAGCCATTTACTAAAATACCAACTGTAAATGGTGTTAAAAATATTAAAGATGTTTTAGTAGGGGATATGGTTTTAGGGAATAGTGGAGATTACCATAAGGTTTTAGATACTACATTTAGAAGTGTGGATAAATTAATAAACGTTAAAACTGAATATGGATTTGATGTAAAAGCCACCATTGAACACCCTTATTTTGTTTACTCCGAATCAGAAAAAAAAGGCGTATTTAAAAGGTTAAAAGATATAAAAAAAGGAGATTATTTAGGTATTGTGAAACCAATAGGAGGTAAAAAATTAATAAAAAATTTAGATTTGCTTGAATACATTGATAATGTTGGGAATAATTTAATTATTGAAGAAGATTTTTTATCGAATAAATTTGCATATAGTTCAAAAAATAAAAAATGGTCAATATCTGAAATTTCAAAAAAATATAACGTAAGTAAAAGTGTTTCAGAATCGGCAATACAAAATTTAAAATATGGTACTATTAAAAAATCAAAAGATGTTTTAAATTTATGCGATAAATTAAAATCTGATGGATATGTAAGTTCGACTCCTGTAAAAATAAATAGAAATTTAAAAATAAATGATGATTTATTATATGCAATAGGTTGGTATTTGGCAGAGGGAAGTTGTGAAAACGGAACGAGAGTTGAGTTTTCTTTAAATATTGACGAACTGCATATTGCGGAAAAAATAAAATTAATAATTGAAGATTCTTTTGGATTTAATGATTGTGTAATAAGAAAAATGAAAACAAAATGTTCGTTAAGAATTTCTAATGCTCAAATTGCACAATTTTTTAAAAAAACTTGCGGACAAGGTTCTTTTAATAAAAAAGTACCCTCTTTTTTAATTGGCTCTGAAAAGAAATTAATGCCTTTAGTTAAAGGTTATATCGAGGGCGATGGACATTTAAGATTTGATAGAAATCATATTTCTTTTAGTACCACATCTTCTTCGTTAGCATTTCAAATTCAATCAATATTAAACTCAAATGGAATTTTCATTGCATCTCATAGACTTACTAAAAGAGGTGTTGGTAATTCTGACTTTTATGAATGTTCAATAACGAATCATTATATCCAAAAGTATATGGATTTAGTAAATTATAGCTTTGAATTAAAAAGAAACTCTACAAGGAATCACAAATCTAATGTTATTGAAAACGACACACACTTTTTTGTTAAAATAAAACAAATTTCAGAAATATATAATAAAACTGACGTGTATGATTTGTGTGTTGAAAACACACATAGTTTCGTAGGTAATGGTTTAGTTTGTCATAACACCGTTACAGAGGCTATGGCTACTAAAACATTAGTAGTTTGTCCTCAACACACCTCGTTAAGTGAAATAACAGATTTTGGAGAAAATACAATTTCTTTTATGTTTAATCAGGCAAATGTTTATGTAAAAGATTTTGAAAAAATTCGTTTTACAACAAATCCCCACGAAGTAACTAATCTACTTGGAATAGTTTATAACTTAAAAAATGATGAAGAAGATATTCGTCAGGCTTCTCAAGAAAAAATTGAACGTGCTTACGAAAAGGTTAAGGGTATGAAGTGGGAGGTTATCGCCAAGCAATTCAAAGATAAAATTGACAAATTAGCAAAATAAATATTATGAAAATAGAAAAAGAATTAGTAGATTTTGGCGAGGCTTTAAGACTACTTAAAAACGGTAAAAAAGTATCAAGAAAAGGTTGGAACGGAAGCGGAATGTACGCATATTATATTCCTGCTAACGAATATCCCGCTTCAACTGAAATTGCAAAAAAAGAATTTGGAGATAAATTAGTTCCTTATCGAGCATATTTGGCTTTAAAGACTGCTCAAAACGATGTAGCGACTTGGAATCCAAGTCTTTCAGACTGTTTAGCAGAGGATTGGTTTGTTGTTTCGTAAATAAAAAAACCTGCGTTAATGGCAAGTAGGGGAACTCCGTGAAAAAGTGTACATAAATTAGCGGAGTTTCAAGGGCTGAATTAATAAAAAATTTATTATGGCAAAGAAATTAAAAAGTTTAGATGAACACAATTCTATGAGTTCAACATTTTATTGGGGAATGATTTCACAAAAACCTGCCCCAAACGGGATTGCTTGTCCTAAATGCGGAGAAGAGTTAGTTGACACAAAGCCAAACGAAACATTAACTTCGATGCCACCGCAGAAAAACGTAGGTTGCTCAAGCGATAAATGTGATTATACGGGTTATAGAATTGCTTAACTATTATGGTAACTGTATGCACAAAAACATCGTATAGCACAGAACAATTTGCTTTGGAACATATTGCTATTATCGCCAAAAAAAGCCGAAGACCTGTTAATCCAAAAAATGCTTACTTATGTAAAAAATGTAATACTTGGCATATTACAAAGCAAGAAAGTACAGAGAATTTAAAGGCGCAATTGGCTGAAACAAAAGAATTGTTAAAGTCAAGAGAAGACGAACTTTTCAGGGCGAGAATAGCGTTAAAAAACCTTGAAAATAGCAGGAACAACTCTTTAGGAACAAACGAATTTCAAATAAAAATTAGAGTTTTAGAGAAAGAAATGATTGATGTTAAAGCCCAATCCGCTAAAAACGGAAAAAGGTATAATGAGATTTCGGCAAAATTAAATACTGTTAAAAACATTGTTAATAAGTCGATAAAAAACAAATTCACTTTAGAGGAAGTTATTAAAAGATTACAAGAAAAATTATAAATTATGGAAATAAACATAGATTACAAATCTGACGAACAAGGCAAGTTTGGAAAAGACAAAATAAATATAGACATCAAAAATGTTTCTACGTCCGCTTTGTTATTGCTCAAAAGAGAGTTAAAGAATGTATATGAGAGAAACAAAGATGATGATAGTTTTAATTGGCAGAGTTATGCCGATTTATGCTTTGAACTATATAATGCTTTAGAAGCGCAACAAGAATTACAGTAAATTAAGTTAATCAAGAACCCGATTGCAAGGGAAAGTGCTAAAACTATTATGGAAAATACTAAATTATCAGATTTATCAATTTCCGATTTGTACGCTACGAAACAATATTTACGATATTTTCGGAACGAATACGAAGATGTTTCAAGTCATAAAGATTTCTGTGAAGTAATAGATGATTTCCATTACATTATAGGACAGGTAGAAGATGAAATATTAAAAAAAATAAAAAATATTGATTTTGGAAAAGAGATAAATATTTGGAAAAAACAATAAATTTCACAAACAATAATAAACCAAGAACCCGATTGCAAGGATAAGTGCTACAACTATTATGGAAAATAATACAGAAAGAGAATTGAGTTTTGGAGAAAAAGCAGTTGGATTAACTTTTAATCCGTCAGGAGATGAAAAGGTAAACAAAGCAAAACGATTAATGGCAGACGCTTTAGACTTGCTAAAAGAAGTTGAGAATGAAAAAACAGTAAACGGGAATGTAACGCCTACTTGGAACTCAAATGTTTTTAGAACAAACGCTTTTAACAAAATCGTTGATGCTCAAATGGCTTTAGTTAAATACATTACTTGGAAAGACTAAAAAATTAGTCATTTAAAATCATATAACCCAATTGCAAGGACAAGTGCTAAAAATGTTATGGGATTACCAAAATTAAAACAAAGTTTATTCAGTAGGATTTCTTGTAAATTCCTAACTGCATTTTTATTTTTTATTCCTCCTTATTTTAAGAACCGTAAAAAAGTAATTAAATACGATGGTTTACAATGGCGTAAAATATCAAACGATAGCGAAAATAACGGCAAAGGTGTGGGTATGCCGTATGTTATATGCGTTGAAAACAACACCTCAAAGCCAATACACAACGTAGAGTTGTTCGGCTCTAACGATATGTTAACAAGAGATGTATTCGACAAGGACGGAAATTACGTTAGTCGTAATTTAAAGATAAGTTCAAGTATTCCTGATATAAGTTATCAAGATATTCTTAAAGGAATGAGTTTTCAAAAGTTCAAAGTCGGTCTTACTTATTTTATGACTGTTAACGATAAGCAACTTTTCCAACCATTAAAAATTGTTAAAAAAATGATTTATGGAGATTTGTATGAAAACATATTGGTAGTAACTAAAGACCCATATCAACAACAAACCAATATTGTTGCTTTAAAATTTAATTATGAAATTGACGGACTTACTACTGTTGTGATTCCAACAATGAAGCCAAAAACAAAAGTTTCGTATTATTTCTATCCTGACCCTTTGGCTTTTACTGAAGTTAAAAAACAGAACTTTGCCTTTAGGTTCTTTAATAGTATTTCTGAATATTTCAAGAGAGAAGAAATTGTTAAAGGAATAAGTAAGCCTATTTGTATTCAGGTAACTAATAATACTGACGAAGTTAAAAAAGATGTTTCTTTGTTTGGTTCTTATAAAAATATAAGAAAAAATGAAAACAAAGTGTTCAATCAGTACAATGATTTGATTACAGACGGGATTATAATAAGTTCTATAACGCCAAATATTTCTTACGCAGAAATGCTATATAATTTAATGTGTAATCCTATAAAAGTTGGATTGAATTACATTAGAGTTTCTGACGGCAATAAAAATCAAATATTTATGGATTTGAAAATTAAAATCGAAGATTCAAGTGGTAATATGGCGCAAAAAACAATCATAACATCTATTGACCCATATCAGCAACAAAGTGATATAGTTGTTAATAAAGAAAAATTTTCGATTAACGGAGATACCGAATTGATAATTACTGAATTAAAGCCTAAAACATCTGTAACTTTTAATTTATACCCTCAAGAAGAAGAAGTTAAGAAATAATTTAATAAATTTGTCAAGTAGTTGCCACTCGACAAAAAGTAACTTAAAAATTTTATGCTCTTACAATGAAAAACGAGGTCGAGTGCGTTTGGATTTGTAAGGGCATTTTCTCTTATAAAAATATTATGGAAGAAGTTTGGAAAGACATTAAAGGTTTTGAGGGTTTGTATCAGGTTTCTAATTTAGGTAACGTCAAAAGATTAAAAGGCAAAAGAGTTTTGTTTGAAAGATTAATTGGTCGTTCAGTAGATAGATACGGATATATAAAAAGACTTCTGTCTAAAGATGGAAAAAATTATTATTTTACAGAACATAGGTTGGTTGCACTCGCTTTTATAAAAAATCACGAAAACAAATCAACAGTTAATCACATAAACGGAATTAAAACTGACAACAGATTTGAGAATTTAGAATGGAATACTAATTTAGAAAATATGCGACACGCTATTGAGGTTGGTTTAAAAGATATAAAAGGTGTAAAGAATCGTAGGTGTAAATTAACAGAAGAACAGGTTTTAGAAATTAGAAAAATAGGATTTAGTCAAACAAGAACTTCTTTATCTAAAAAATATGGGGTATGCAGAAATAGTATTTTAGGGATAATAACGGGTAAAAATTGGAATCACATATAAATAAAAGAGCCACCAAGACGGTGGCTTTTTTTTTCGCAGTTTAGCAAAGGATTATCCTCTTTTGAATACCCCAACTTTCCAAGCAATAGCAAGTGATAATCCAATCAAAATTAGATTATGTGTGTTGTTTCCGCCTAAAAAATTTGGACTGCTGATGTCAAATGTTCCGTTCATAATGTTAAAATTAAATTATTAATAATTAGACACAAATGTAATTAAATATTTTTTACATTTACAACTTATTAAATAAATTTGTAATATACATAAATTTAATATACAACAACTTACGAAACGAATATACTTTAATATTATTATTTATAATAAGATTTTGTTAATTCGTTTATAATTAATATATTTGCTACATAATATCTAAAACTATGAAAAACAGTAACATAGATTATTCTGATTACTACGCAGACGGTGGAAAAGTTGATAAATCGATTCCTTTAAAAATACGAAAAGATATTTACGATGCTGACGGCGAAAGAAGAATTGACCCTGAAGCAATTAAGGTTTTGACAGATTACGCAGAAAACTTACCTCAAACAAAAGACTTAAATACAAGCAAAAAAACAGGTCAATACTACCCTGATAGACAAAAACTCCACCAAAAAATAATTGATTCATTCAAGAAAGACTTGATTTGTATTCAAAATGACGAGCCAATTGCTATTCTGATGGGCGGTTCTCCTGCAAGTGGTAAAAGTACATTCTTAAGAAAATACGCTCCTTACTTGCTAAAAGAAGAAATTTTAAAAGTTGATGCAGACGAGATTAGAGCGAAACTTCCTGAATATAAAGGATGGAACGCTAATCAAACACATCAAGAAACAAAAGATATAGTAAACACTCTTTTGAGTGATAGAACTATTGGTATTCCTTGTAAATACGATGTTATTTATGACGGAACTATGAATAGTGCCAAGAGTTATTACCCACTAATTGTCCTTTTGAAAAAATTAGGATATAAAATCTTCATTGTTTACATAGATAAAGTTGAAGAGGAAGTGGTTAAAAAACGTGCTTTAGAAAGGTACAAGAAGAGTGGTCGATTTGTCCCTATGGCGGTAATAGATGATTTCTTTACAAGGGGCAAAAGCGCACTTAACGAACTAAAAGACAAAGCAGACGGATATATGGTTGTTGACGGTTCAGGCGGAGATTATAAAGTGATTGAGCGTGGAGGAATGAAATTACCAAAACATAGGGCTTACTCTAAATTGGGAGTTCCAATTGCAGAGTTAGAAAAACAAAGTAAAATGGAAGAGGGCGGAGTTACCGAAAGCAGTACGCCTGACTATTTAAGAATGTTTTTAGGAAATTAAAATGAAAAAAAGAACAATAGCTCAAACTCCTGCTCCAAAAAAAGACCGTATTGCGGGTAGTAATTTAAACAAAAATAACTCCTCAAGAAACTTGTCGAGTGCAAAATTGATTAAATTTGATACTAAAACGTTAAATGCTATTAAAAACAAAGTTGAAACACACAATGAAGAAAATCCTAACAAAAAAATCAACTTGGCAAGTGCTAAAGCAGTTGTTCGTAGAGGAATGGGTGCTTACTCTCAATCTCACAGACCAACTATTTCAAACGGTTTACCTAACAGTAGAGTTGCTTGGGGATTAGCAAGATTAAACGCCTTTACATACAAAATTGTAAACGGCAAAAGCAAGTCGGGAAAATACTCTCAAGATGATGATTTGATTGAGGAATTAGGGTATGAAGTTGCTGACTATAAAAACGGTGGGCAAATGAAAAAAGACATACGATGTATCAACTGCGGTTGGGAATGGAACAAAAAAGATTCTGAATTATGGGATATGTACGTTTGTCATAAATGCGGTTTCGATAATACAACGTTTTACACTTCAATACCCGTTAATACTTTCAGAAAAGGTGGCGAAACAGAAACAAAAAATCCTAACTATTTAGAAATGTTTTTAGGTAAATAAAATTATGGAAGCAATAGAAGTTTGGAAAGATATTAAAGGTTACGAAGGACATTATCAAGTTTCTGACTTAAGTAGGGTTAAATCTTTATCAAGGGTTGTTAAATCAAGAGTTGGTGTTTTTGGAACAAAAAAAGAAATTATTTTAAAAACATTCAAAAACGGAGATGGATATTTAAAATATAAACTTTGTATTAATGGGAAAGAAAAATCAGTTATATCACATAGATTAGTTGCGAATGAATTTTTAGAAAACCCTTTTAATAAACCTCAAGTTAATCATAAAAATGGTATCAAAGACGATAATAGAGTAGATAATTTAGAGTGGGTAACAAGTTCTGAAAACGTAATACATTCTTTAGCTAATAATTTAAAAATACCTCAAAAAGGCTCTGAACACGGAATGTCAAAACTTACTGAAAAAGAAGTGTTAGAAATAAGAGCAATAGGAAGAACAAAAACATTAAAAGAAGTAGGTAAAATGTATAATGTGGATATGTCCTTAATTAGTTTAATTTTGTTAAATAAAATTTGGAATCACGTTTAAAAATAATAATAATTTACAATGCAAAAAGGTAAAATAGAATTAACTCAAAAAGACGCAGAAAATACACCCGCAGGTGGCGTGGTTGTCGGCAAAAGAGATGGTCAAACTATGATTTATGATGATGCTTCTCTTGGCGGATATTTTGTGGGAAAACTTCATAGCGAGGGCGGAATTAAGATGATTAATAAGTCAACAGGACAACCTTTAGAGGTACAAGGCTCGGAGGTAATTATCACAGCACCAGCAGTTTACGATAAAACTAAAAGAAATTTCGAGGGCAAAATGATGACCAACCGTGAAATACTTTCAAAAATAAATTCAGACGGTGGTGGTGTATCATTTGCTGACGGAGGCGATATTCCTGCTAAAATCCATACAACAGATTGTGAATATAAATTCGGTGGTAAAGTAGTAAAAGATACTGATATAGCACACTCATTAGGTATGAACTCTACCTTGAAAAAAGGAAAACAACAATTTTCTTCAGGAGATACAACTTACGATGTAGATGCAATATATAATGCTATTAAAAAAGGCAAACTTCGTTTAAAAACAAAAGAGGTCGAAACTTTCCCTATGAAGTACCCTGTGTACGATAAAAACTACGCAGAAAACCATAAAATTGATTTCAGAAAACCAAATGGTATTACTGTTCGCACAGAAAGTGGCGAAGAAGTTTTGATTGACGGTAATCATAGAATGAACAATGCCTACTCAAAGGGCAGAAAAACTATGAAGACTTATTACGTCGAAGACCCCAAACAAATATCCAAGTTTACAAATAAGACAAGAGTTTTATCTGATGATTATCAAAATAAAATGGCTTCAAGTACTGCTAAAAAAGAAATCAGAAATCATTATAATAAGCGAGGCGATGCTTTTGATGATAGAAAAGATTCTGAAAATTGGACAAAATATTCGTTGCCTTATGATACAAGATTTGATATTGAATTTAAAAAAGGTGGTCATTTATCAAGTGGTAAATCATTGAAGCAAATTGCCGAAATGCACAATGTTTCTTTGGCTCATATCAACGAACAACTTGCAAAAGGGTTGGAAGTAGAGAAAGAACACTTTGCTGATTTTAAAGAGCGCACAAGAATTGCTAAAGACCATTTAGTAGAAAACCCCAATTATTACACAATTCTTGAAAAAGCAGGACTTAAAGATGGTGGACATTTAAAACCGCATCATAAAAAACACGAAGAAGACCTTGTGAAAGACGCTAAAGACGGAAATACGCCTGCGAGAGATTTGAACAACTATAATGACTTAATGGACGTTCAGGCTGACGGCGAAGTTGGTGGGGATAGTGGTATAGAAATGGACGGTGCTTTAGTAACAGGAGATTCGGGTGCAGTTAATGCTTTCGCTAATGGCGGAGAGGTTGGTAACGAACCAAAAGAGGGGGACTTAATAACTAATTTTGGTAAGTATGGAGTTTTTATATTTGATGTAGATGATAAATATGTTTATTGGTTAGACCAATACGCTTCAAAACAACATTGTAAAAAATCTGAATTATCTCTAAATAATTTAGATGATGATGGAGATGATGACGGTTATTATGAGGGCGAAAGAAATAATTGGATATGCAACAAAGTTTATGCTGACGGAGGTATAGCTCCTTACGATGCTAATCAAGAGGGAGATTCTGTTTCTGTTTTAAGTACAGGCGGAGGTGTTGGATTACCTAAAGTTGCTTATGTAAAAGTAAGTAATACAGGGTCTTCTTTATCAAACTTGATAGGCGATAAATACAATAGCTACATAGAGTTTGCCGAAAGTGTAGAAAAAGTATATAAGCAATTAGGTAGAACAGTAAGAAGCTATGTTGTGTTAACTGGTTATGATGAAAATGACAAGAAATTAATTGAAGTTAATACTTCTGTTTCAAATCAAAAAAATACCGTAAGGAATTTTAATCCTTTTACGGGCAATTATAAAAATTTAGAAAAATCTTTAGCTAACTCAAGACCGAGAAGTTTTCAAAATTATGATTGGGAAGATTGGTTGCTTTCAAAAGTAAGACCATTATCTGTTTCTTCTATGCAAAATGAAAAAACGGTTGAAAATATAGTAGTCCAATATAAGTCCAAAGAAACATCAGAAAACGGCTTAGTTACTTTTTACAATCCTTTCGACTTAATGGTCTTTTTAAGAGAGTTAACAAATGGAGATTATGAAGATATTAGTTTGCAACCAATAGGGAGAAATAATTTAAGTCAAACGCCAAAATCTTTTGATATAGCAAGTCAAACTTGGAAAGACATCTTAAAGCAAGACGAAGATAAAGCGGAGGCAGAGATGATGTCTGTATTACAATTTGGCGAATTTCCTGATTTAGATTTTACTGAATTTATCAAGAGCGGTAAAACTACAAGTAAAAATCAAAGTGTTCAATCAAGAGTTAATTTAGTGAAAGACTTCGATTTTACCGATACTAAAATAGACGTAGAAGATAATCCTGAATTATCTCAAAAAGTACAAAAAAGAGCATTTGAACTTGGATGGGAATGGGAAAACAATGGAGGTAAAACTATTGACTATAACGATTTTAATTATTTGTATTTTACAAAGACAAGTATTTCTTCGGGTAATACAACAAGTAGTTTTATTAAAAGCCCTAAAAGAAAAATAACAGAAGAGGAAATATTTGGAAGTCAAAAAAATAATTTAGCCTCAAAGAAAGACAACTCTGTTGATTTGGTAAGGTTAGATTACGAACTTGATGGTAAAAGTTATTCTAAATCTTTTAGAAAAGCAGAAAGCCTTTTGAAAGATTTTACTAAAATAGAGGATTATTGTAAAACAAAACCTGACGACATTCTTTTGGTAAATATTACTGCTGAAGTGGTTGAATCAAATGGTAAGATAATATCTAAAAAAAAAAGAATTAGTTTTGGAGAAAATGCTTTTAAACCAAGAATACTTCCTAATAATTATTTTAAAGAATTAATTACGGAAGAGTGGTTTGATAATCAATTAGACTTTAACGAATTTTTTAAAGATGTTGCTTTATCTTCAAAAAAAGATGTTCAAAGTGTTTTAGTTACTTTTGCAGGAGGTCAAACTTATACTGCATTAAACGAGGAAAAGCTTTTAGATAAAATTATTGAACTTTGGAAAAACGGTGGCAGGTCAACAATGAGTATTATTTTACAGCCTCAAGGTTCTGTAATAAGCCCGTCTCAACCTTTAACTATCCTTTTAGACACAATTAGAACTTCAAAGACTTCTGTACAGCCATCAAGTTTTTCGCTTTCTGAATTGAGAGGGTATTTATCAGAAGATTGGTATCCTGAACTTGATTGGTCTGATTTTTTTGAAGAAACACAAACGCCTACTTCAAATACTGTCGTACCAAAAACAACAGAAAAAGCTATTTCTGATTTAGACGAAGCAGTTAAGGTTTTAGAAAAAGCATCTTCTAAAGTGGCTACAGAATACAATAAGGAAATCTATGACCAATCTCTTAAATTTTTATATGATACAAAAGCAACATACGAATTGGCTCTTAAATTCACTCCTGAATCAGCGTTTATGTATGAGCGATTAGATATACTGAAAAAATTGGCTGATTTAGAAAAGAGTATTAAGAAAATTGAAGATATGAAAAAAGGTGGTGCTTTCTATATGTTGGCTCAAATTTTGGAAAAACTTCAACGTGGAGAAAATTGGAGAACATCGGAAAATGCTCAAGACGTAATTACAAATCAATTACCACAATCTGAAATAGACGTAATAATTAGAAGTCAGAAATTTAAAAATTGGTTTGGAGATTGGGAAAAAGCACTTGTTAATGACGAGTATGACAATGTTAGTAAAGCATTAACTGACGGAGTTCCGTCTGTTTATCATCACGGAGCAAGAAGAATAAAATACACTTACCGTGAGGTTTCAAATGGAGTATTGTATTTAGCAGAAAACATTTCTTATGCTATTTGGTTCAGTCAAAATTCAACGGCTCAATCAGAAGAGGGTAACTACTTAACGGACTGTTTCGTGAATATCAAGAACCCGATTGACTTAACCGCATTTCACGTTAATCAAATTGATTTAGGAGATTTAGTAAGATACATTGATGCGATTTACCCTTTAGCAAGAATATATGATTTTATTCCTGCGCAAGTAGCGTTATTGATAAAAACCAATCAACCTACAAACGTAAGAATGTGGGCTTGGCAACTAATTAGAAGTTATGCTAAATTTGTAAACCACATAAAAGAAAACACGCCTTACGATGGGTTTTTATATTATGAAAACAATCCGTCAGACCAAGTTATAAATCCTGTAACGGGTCAGTCAGAGGAAAACGTAACTAAAGCAGTTGCGATATTTAAGTCGCACCAAGTTAAGGTTGTAGATGCGGTTTTGTTTGATGGTGGTTTAGATGATTGGAGATTTGAAAATGGAGGAAAAATAAATAATTAAAATGGAAAACAAAGAGCAATTATTAGCGAATTTTTTGGCTTTTAAAGATATTTCTTTTGGGGATTATAAAAATATTATAACAACGCCAAAGGCAATGGAGTTTTATGCTAAAAATACACCAATAGACCAACTTCAAAGTATGTTTGTTTCAGCAGGTTTTGAAGCACCTGATACTATAAATAAAGCGTCTAACGTTTTGAAAAAAGTTTACAATGATTTAAAAGTTATTGACGAAGTAGATTATTCAGGCACATACAGGACTGAAAGAGAAAGAGAGGGCTTGGAAAAAATTATGCAGGAATTGCAGGGCGATAATCAAGAAGACGGAGGCGAAGATAGCGAAAGCGATAATGGCGGAGGTTTTTTTGACGAAAGCGGAAGAGGTGGTACTGATATGGCGAGAGCATTAGAAATGTTCAACCAAGCACTTGAAAATGGAGCAGGAGGCGATACCGAAACTACTTTTGACCAACTTTTAGGTAGAGGTCAAGGAAACGGAAACGGACAAGGACAAGGACAAGGACAAGGACAAGGGCAAGGACAAGGGCAAGGTCAAGGTCAAGGTCAAGGTCAAGGTCAGGGTCAAGGCGAGGGTCAAGGCGAGGGTCAAGGTCAAGGAGAAGGTCAAGGTCAAGGTCAAGGTCAAGGTCAAGGAGAAGGTCAAGGTCAAGGAGAAGGTCAAGGCGAGGGTCAAGGTCAAGGAGAGGGTCAAGGTCAAGGAGAGGGTCAAGGCGAGGGTCAAGGCGAGGGTCAAGGTCAAGGCGAGGGTCAAGGCGAGGGTCAGGGTCAAGGCGAGGGTCAAGGTCAAGGCGAGGGTCAAGGTCAAGGACAAGGGCAAGGCGAGGGTCAAGGTCAAGGAGAGCAAGGTCAAGGTCAAGGAGAGCAAGGTCAAGGTCAAGGCGAACAAGGTCAGGGTCAAGGCGAACAAGGTCAAGGCGAACAAGGTCAGGGTCAAGGCGAACAAGGTCAAGGCGAACAAGGTCAGGGTCAAGGCGAACAAAATAAAGGTCAAAGTCAACAACAAAAACAACAACAAAAACAACAACAACAAAACGCTTCTTTGGAAAGAGAAATTGAGTTATGTTCCGCAGAAATTGTTGAACTTGAAAACGAAAAGGAATTGTTAGATTTCTTAACTAATAAAACTCAAGAGCAAGAAGTTAGAGTTGGAGAAATAGATTTGAATATTGAGGATTTGAAAATACAAATTTCAAATATGCTTGGTGCTATAAACGCCGATGTCGTTTTAGAAAATGATGTTCAGTTTCCCGTAAATAGACTTCCGAGATACGTTAGTTCTAAAATACCTGAATTGGCACAGAGAATTAAAGACGAATCTGAAAAAAGAGTAGAAGACCCTAATTACGGTTTCAAATATAAAATTGATGATAAAAAACGCAGAAATGCTTTGATTTCAGAAAGAGTAAAAGAAGATGTTACATACTTTGCTTTTGAGAAATTAAAAAGAGAAAACGCTTTAAGCAAACTTTACTTAACCAAGAACGACATTCCAAGAATACTTTTTGAAATGGGTTCAGATGAAATTCCTAAAAAAATAGTGTTAGAATCTACAATTGAGGGAGATACGGTTGTTATTGATGAAGCAATAAACATTGATACTTTTATTTACCAAATGAATAATTTGGAAAAAGATTTAGAATTAGTTAATAAAGAGAACAATATTAAACTTATTTTTGACACAATTAAAAACGAACTATTTAATAAATTTATAATATAATGGATAATAACGTACAACAAAGAATAAAAGACCTTGAAGAATTGGTTCTTAACGCACCTGACGATAATGTTAGAAAAGTAGTTCAAGAGCAATTGGACAGACTAAAGGAACGTCAAAAAATAAACGTTGATAAAGACTTTTCAGGTGTAATTACCGCAATTAATTCGTTAATTGAAAAAACCTATAATTCATCAACCGTGATGTCAAATCAACAGATTGACGAAGTTATTGCTGAAAGATTGAAAAAATTAAAAATCAATCAAGCAAACCTTTCAAGTGAATTAAAAGAATTGATTGGTCAAACCAAAACTACTGTAATTCAGATTAACGAGATTAAAGTTTCTTCTTCTTCAGGAAGCAAAGGGAGAAGATTGGAAGATGTTCTTTTGTCTGATGCAGAAGCGCAAAACAACGTGTATTTATTTGGGGAAGCAGGAACAGGTAAAACCTATATGGCAGGTGTTATTGCCGACAAATTAAACTACAAGTTAATCACTCTTAACTGTAATCAATTTACATCGCCTTTAGACATTATTGGAGGTCAAACAATTGATGGTTACAAAGAGGGTAGATTAACTCAAGCGTGGGGTAATTTAGATTTAGGCACAAATCCTCTTGGCGAGCCTTATCTTGGTGCGCTATTACTTTTAGACGAGTTGCCTAAAATAGACCCTAATACAGCAGGTATTTTGAATGATGGTCTTGCTAAAATTAAAGATAGCATTAAAGAGATTACAGATTCAAAAGGAAATAAAGTTCAAGTAATGCCTACTATTATGAATGGTAATGGAGAGCTTGTATCAAAGAAAAAAATATTCATTATTGCTACGGGTAACTCATTATTGAATGAAGCCAATAAAGATTACGAGGCTAACTTTAAACAGGATTTATCGTTACAAGACCGTTTTGCAGGAAGTTGTTATAAAATTACTTACAACTACAAATTTGAGTACGAAAAAATGATGACTAATGTTAGCACTAAATCATTACCAAACGTAAAATTTGATTTGACTTTTGCTTTCAATTTCTTATCGCAATTGCGTATGAAAATTGTAGAATTAGAACTTACAGGTGTTGCGTTTGTTTCTACACGTTTAATGATTGTCGCAAGAGATACTTTTGTTGCTTACATTGTAAACAGAGAATTAGCACCAAATAATATTGCTGAACCTAAAAAAATTAGCGAAGTGGTTATGTCGTTTATGTCTTTATTCAAATCCGACCAAAGAGATAATATAACCAATCAATTAACTGCCGAGTTCAAAGAATTTTACGATTTGTGTGCGGTTAAAGAATCATTGCCACTTGACCAATTAAACGAGTCAACTAAAGAGCAAAGAGATTTGGCGGATATTATTATTCAAAACGCAGAAGCGAATTACGCAAGAGATAACGCAATACCACTATAAAATGCCAAGAGATTTTAGAACGCTAAAAGACAAGTTAGAAATATACTTCTTTAATTCGCAGGAACAAATGATTCGTTCTGTGGAGGACTATCTTGCTCAACACCCAAACGAAGTTTCCTCAATAAATAGTCAGGGTACAACTGACGATGACATACGAGCAAACGCAAGTTTTTATGGGTATGACCGAAATAGCAGTATGTCAATAGCAGAACAATACTCTTATGACCAATTAAAAATGTTTTCTGATATGCCTTTGCTTTCAGAGGCTATCAAGAAATTTGAAATTATTAAAAGAGGTTTGGATTTAGGAGGCGATTTTGATACTTCTAAAATAAAATTCACGTCTTTACCAAGAGGTGTTTTCAATTTTGGATTAGCGTCTAAAGGTCTGATAAGAAAAACAGAATTTTTTGATATTGAAACTAATCAGGTAATTGACGAAAAAATAGTTAAGGAGGAAACTTTAAATAATCTAAAAGTTTTTTACTATTTAAAAAGCGGCACTAAACATTTTGTCAGAAAACAACAAGAGGGTACGATGTTAGTAAAAGACAACTTTATTGACGTTGTTGTGAATTATGATGAAAATCAAAAAATTTGGCTACCATATAAAGACGGAAAAATCTTTAATGGTAAAGGTAAAAATATGTTGAAATTCTCTACTACAACCAAAAAAGTTTATATGTACCGAGAAAAACTTGGTGGGGGAGTTTCTCCTTATGTAGATTTATTTGTTGGTGTTAACGGTTTAGCGAATTTAGATACTGAAAATATGTTAGCTAAAAACCTTTCTGCATTTATTGTTGCCGACATTTTAGAGAAAGCAGGAGTTAAGGTTAGAATTTATGGATTAAGAACGTATAAAGATGCAATACTTAATTCAGCAGGAAAGGCTTATTTAGACGATACGCAAACTGTTTTGATTGCTTACGCTATTAAAGAATATGGAGAACAGATAGATTTTGGTCGTCTTGCCTCTTTTACTTCGGATAAACGATTTTTTAGGGTAAATCTATGGAGAATTGCTTCCGCTTTAAGAAAAATGGAAACAGGTAATTATGGAGAGGGTAAGGGTATTTCTCTGTATGGTGGAGATGATGACTTATCTAATTCATTCACTATGTTTAAAAATTGGGTTTTTAATCAAAAAGGTAGTGTTAAGTTCGATACTAAAATAAATGATAAAAACTTAATGATTTTAAGTGGATTGCCAAGCGTTTTGAGTAGCGATAGACTTACAGGAACTAATGCTGACAGGACTTTTAGAAAAATAGAAGCAGAGGTTTACAGAACATTAGATTATGTGGGTATGCTTTTAACAAAAAACCCAAAAGCATTTGTGGGTAAAATTTACAAAAGAGAAAAAGACACGCCAACTCAAGTTCAATATTATTCAGATGTAAAAAGAGAAGTTCGTGACTATTTAGAGGGTTTAATTACAAGCAATTTGACTATTGTTCCTCAATACGACCTTGCGGATAAAGATTCTACTGATAACAGATTTAGCACACCTTTAAATGAAGTGCCAAGAATTACTGAAAGAACAAACGAGTTGATTGATGTTATTAACAATGTAATAGTTTAAAATTATGTTACAGAAAACAGTAGAAAGAAAAAAATATTACGAAGATTTAGGTGGAGAAAATAATGTGGTTGTCGAAGACTTAAAAGTTATGAAGCACTCGCAAATTCCAAACGCCTACTTTGTACACGTTAAGTATATGATTGGAGATGGTGGGGCTTTTAAAGACTATGAAGTTTTAGAGGGTTTAGATGAAAACGGAGAGTGGGTGGATATGAAAAAAGACTTGACCAAATTGGAATATGGTGCTTTTTTGAATGATTGCGAGGTTAGCAATTTTTAATTTAATATTTTTGTAAAATGGAGTTAGATTTTGATTATAAAGAGGGTTGTTATTTATTCAACGGAACGAGTTTCCCTGAAGTAGTAATACATAGAACTATTTACAAAATAGTTACTATTACATTTCAGGAATGGGGTGCGTACAAGCCATTTGGATTTAGAGTTTTTGACCTAACCAATAAGTTAGATATTGAACTTCTAAATGAAAAATACAAAAGAACGGTAGCGGAGCAAGACCCTGACGAAAGATATAACGTTCGATTAGGTACGATTGTGGAGTATGACTATTTAAAGTTAATTTATTTAGGAATTACAGATAAAAAAATATTATCTTTTGTGCTTCAAAGACCTGTTTTGTTTGATTACATAAAGGCAAGGGATAAATACTTGGTTGCAGATGCTTTAGATACCGTTTGGTCGTTACAGGCGGAATTTAATACGACTTGGGAGCAATATTTTAGAATTCCTTTAGATAGTAAAGAAAAAATAGAATGGGAAATAATTTCCCCTCCTGTTCCTTTAAAGGCTAATGTGAATGAAAACGCTTTGACTGACCAGTTTGGCGACAAGTTTACCGATTCAATTACGGTTTATGATTTTTTAAATGTAATTGATACCGATACTTTCAATAAAATTCCTAATGAGGAAATAAAAGACGAAATTTCTAAATTGATTAAAAAAACTTTAGAAATAGCGAAAGAAAATAGTGCTATCGGAAAAGAAGACCCGAATAAGAAGCCTCAAGAGCCAAAAAGTAAATTTTTCGTTGAGTTGACATACAACAAAAACGGAGAACAAACTTCAGAACCCGTAGAAGTGTTTGCTACAAATCAATACGATGCTCTTAAAGTAGCGCAAGACGAATTTATCGAAAAGTATAAAGGAGATAGCACAATTGACCTGCTTTCCGCAAGTCCGATTGAAGACAAAAATACAGTAGTACCAATAAATGCTAATGAGCCTGAAAAAGTTTCAAAAGCCAAAAAGGGAACTAAAAAAACAGACGAACAATTGTTCAAAGAGATTGACGAAATTGACCCTGAAGATTTATTATCAATATTAGACGAAATATAAAAAAAACTTAAATAAAAAAGATATGAGTGAGTTATTAAAAAAATACGAAAGTATTGACCAATCAAAATTAAAAGAAGCGTTTGTTAAAGTATTAGACAGAGTAAAAAAACTGACTAATGATTTTACTACTGAAGATAAAAAGAACAACGAAATTGCTGAACAGGTTTTAGATAGCGTAATGCAAAAAAACCCTGATGCGATAAAAATTGTTAAACGTGAGCCGAAATCAAAACCTGCTCCTAAAAAAACACACAAAGCAAAACATACTGCTAAAGCAACGCATAAAGCGACTTCTGCCCCTGTTGCTAAAAATTCAGACAACAATATAATGACTGTTGCCAAACAAATTCAAAAGGCAGGAGAATCTTGGAAAGATGCTATGGAACGTGCTAAAGTAGTTCTAAAAGAAAGAAAAGAGAAAGTTTTTGAGAAACAAAAAACTGAATTAGAAAAACTTTATGCTCTTGTGAAAACTAAAAAAGAGTTGATAGGTTTTTCAAAATCTGATATTGAGCGTGATGCAGTTCGTGATGCTAAACCTAAAGGCGCAAGATTTGTAACTAAAGAAGGCACTACTTCTAATCAATATGGAACTTATGATAATAAATTAGGAAGAAAGTATTGGGAAACTCGTGACCGTCACTCTGACCGTTTATCGCCTAATTATCCAAAAAATATGCCGTTATTAGCTGAAGGCGGAATGACGGATTCGACATCTGATAGAAACTTTATAATTAAAGATTGGTATATCGAAAATTACCCTAATGATGAATTAGGAGAGGAAATTGAAGCAGATACTACTTTTAAAGATATTTGGAATTCTTTAAATAACGGAACTAATGTTTATGATGTTTTGGGTGTTGGAGATAGTCTTGTAAGAGAAAGGGTTTTTGAAGAATTATCTAAAATTTACGGAGTTGATTATAAATATGTTTACGACAAATGGTTAGATTCAGACAAATACTCTGACGGAGGTTCTATTGACAGCGAAAGACTGTTTAATTTCTTGAAAGATGATTTAGAGAAATTACAGAAAGCAATAAACGAAGACGATACTGAACAAATAGAAATATTTTTTAGTTATTGGCTCGGTAGTTCAGGTCATTTAAAATCTCTTGAAACCAAAACTAACGACAGAATGTACAATTTCTTGAAAGAGGATTTGGAAACATTAGAAAAAGCTATAAATGATGGCAACAAAGAAGAAGTAGAAAGATTTTTCTCTTATTGGGGTCAACATTTAGAATCTTTAAAAATGGCTAACGGAGGTTCACTTCCATATATGACAGACCCTAACTTTGGAGATTTCCAAAACACAGGTTCTTTTGCCGATGGCGGTTCAGTTGGTAGCGGTAAAAATGGATATGTAGCATTTTATAAAGGCAAACAAATTGATGTTTATGCCGACACAAAATATGAAGCTCAAAAATTAGCTTCTCAACATTTTAAAGCTAAAAAAGACTATGAGGTAAATGTTGTTTTAGCAGAACTTGATGGTAAGCCTTATATTAATAGCGCAATGTTTGCTAAAGGAGGTAGTTTTTCTGATAATATTAATGTTTATGAAAAAGGTAAAAACTATCCTGTAAAAACAATTTCCATTGCTGATTATGAAAAATATGGTCTTGAAAATTTTCCTAACTTTAGTAAATCAGGCAGTATTTCAGGAATGAAAAAACAATATTATGGTAAAGACGCATTATTAGTAAGATGCGGTAATTACATCTATAATGTTACCTCTAAGCCTGAAATATATTTTAATGGAGCTTATGAACTCGGCGGAATGTTTATGAATACAGATTTAGCTGGTCATACAGGAGGTGGAACGGGTGGTTTAGACCCTAACGCACCTTTAAACGGTTTTTCAGGAACTCACTATACAGGTCTTGTTGGAGAAACAGGGGCTATGTCAAGCGGAGAGTTATTTGAAGCAGGCGGAGCTATGGCTCAAAACCAACAAGTAATCAACGATGCTTCTCAATCATACGTTAATTACTATTTGGGCGAGGGCGCAGGTCAAGGTATTTATAAAGACGGCGGTTCTATTCCAAATAATTACGAGGGTAGAACGGCTGAAAATGTTTGGAAAAATTGGACTGAAGCACAAAGAAGTCATTTTCTTTTAGACCATAGTGAATTATTGGATAAAGATAGAATGGAAAATAATTTAGGCTACACAAGGACAATTCAAAAAGACAAAACGTTTTCAGAATTAACTCCACTTACCAAAAGAGTATTAGAAGCCCATATTGAAAAAGGTCAATACGCAAAAGGCGGTGCTTTAAAAGACGTTGACGATAATCTTTATGTTTCTATTTCAAAAACGCAAGACGATTATTGGGTTATTACTTCAAAACCAACAACAAAAGAACAAGCCGAAGAAATGGCTCGATTAGTTACGTCAGTTAGAGGAGAAACTCAAGATGTTAAAACTGTTGGTCAAGTAAAAGCTCACTCAAAAACTATTTATGAAAATGGAGGTTCGATTGAAGAAGGAGACAGAGTTACTATAACAACAAATTCTTTAGGAAAGGATTATGTGGGTATGTCAGGAACTATTACTTCAAGAAAGTTACTAAACGACAAGTATTCTGTTAAATTATCAAACGGTCTTGAAATGGCTTTTAGTAAAGATGAATTCAAGCACGATTCAATAAATCCAAGATTTGCTGATGGCGGTGCTTTCGCTCCAAACGTTTCAAACGGAACTCAATTTATGAGCGAGGTTTATGCTGATGGCGGTGCAATTGACGGTATGTTAAACAAGAAAATCCAAAAGTTAGCCGATGTAAGAGGGTTTGAAATTGGTGATTGGGCTACTTCGGAATATAATAAGATAATGACGCAAGCATTAGTAGAATCTTTGACTGATGCCAACTTTCACGATGAAGCAAAAGAAGTTGTTGTAAAAGCAGAGGGTAAAACAAAATGGTCTGATGATTTATATCAATCAGAATCTTTCAATCCTGATGAAAAAGTAAGTTCTTTTGCAAGAGAAGTTGCGAGAGAATGTGATTATGATGGATATGATATTATAAACGCCTACTTCTTCATAACAAAAACGGCAGGTTCAAAAGTAGCCACTATGATTGAGGACTTGTTCTTGAAGTCAAAAACAACAAAAAGCACTTCTTCTTCAAAACTGTCAAAATACATCGACCACGATGATATTAAAACCGTTACCTTGAAATTAAAAGGTAAAGTTGTAACTATTTCAGGAAGCGATGTTTTAAACGGAGCAAACTTAATGGAAGACGGTGGGGATTTAAGTAAAATTGCTAACTACGTTCCAAAACGTGATGTAGTTTCGGTCGAACTTAAAAATGGCGAAACTGTACATCCTATAAATGGATATTGGATAAAAAAAGGGGCGGAACTTATTTCAGGAGCAAGCTCTACTTCTAAAAAAGACTCAAGTAAAATAATAGCACCTAAAGGTTATGTTTTTGTTAATTCAGGAAGCCATAGAGCAACGCAACAGATAAATAGAGGCGATACGAAGTACGTTTCATTATATTCTTTTGGAGGGGCTAATACAAGCGCAGGAACTACAATTATGTTTATGGCTGAAAATGATTATGAAAAAATTAAAGGTATAAGAGGTGTTTCTCCTGCTAAAAATTATCTTCCTGCAAAATCTGAATGGTTTTCAAGACAGGAAGATAAAAAATTAGATACTGTATTTAGAGAAATTGAGCAAAAAGAATCTTTTGCTGACGGCGGATTTATGAATGGTGTTTATGCTGATGGGGGAAATATAGAAGAGGGAAGTACTATAACTTTAAAAAATGATGTTTATGCTTCATACACAAATGAATTAATACCAAAAGGAACTAAATTAAGGTTGATTGCTACGCCTCCAAAAGTATATGGAAAAAATGCTTATTTTGTTTATGCAAAAACATTAAATAATAAAGAAGAAATTAGAACCGACAAGTCGAATTTTGTTGAAAAAATAAAAGAATTAGAAAGTTCTTTTGCTGACGGTGGATTTATGAATAGCGTAGAATTAGAAGACGGCGAAATTATGAATGATGTAGAATTTGCTGACGGCGGATTTATGAATGATGTTTATGCTAATGGAGGTGCTATGAATAGTAGCGGAGAGATAAATGTCAAAAAAAGAAATTTTGACGTTATAATTATGCCAAAAAAATTAGAAATTGAAGTTCAAATCACAAGAGCAGATACAGTTGACCAATACGGTTTAAATGATGCGGAAGTGGAATGGCATCAAGAACGTTGGGGATATGTAATTAAAGCCGATGACAACAAAAAGTTCAACAAAGCATTAAGAGTTTTGGGTATTACTCAAAAATATGCTGACGGTGGAATGTTTGACGACAATGACGGATTTATGAGAGCAGACAATAACAATAATTATAGATACCCTGAAATGGAAGTTCACGTTGATACTATTGACGAGCCAATTGACTTGACGAGTAACGTAAGCAGTAAAACTAACAATGTTGTAATTCAACCTCTTAACGAAGACATTGATTTAAGCGATGACAATAGAGTTAGAGCAAGAATGACACAATCAAACAGAGGGTCGGCTAAAGATTTTGCTAAAATAAACCCAAGAGCATTTGAGTTCATCGAAGAATTGCCAATGCCTACTTCTCACACACATAAAAACGATTAATTAATAAATACTATGAGATTATTTAATAAAACAATAGACAGACAATTATTCAAACAATATTCACTTGGTAGCGACCTCTCTAAACAAGAGGTTGTAGCCAAGATATTTAACCCTTTTGGCAGAGGAAATTGGTTCATATTAAATTCTGACCCCGAAGACCCTGATTACCTTTGGGCTATTGTAGATTTAGGATATGGTGCTGAAGTAGGTTCAGTTAGCCGTTCAGAACTTGAAACTTATCGTGGTCGATTTGGAATGGGCTTTGAACGTGATTTGTCTTTCAACCCTATAAATGCAGAAGAACTTTATAAAGGTCTTCGTCAAGGCAAATATTATGCTGAAGGTGGGGGTGTAGAGAAAAATATAACAGGGTTAAATTCTTTGGGAGAAAAAGTAAAAGACGTTAAAGGTTTGTTTTATTGGAAAAGCAATGAAGACGGTAAAATTAGAATTACAAGCGGAAATGGAAGCGTTTACTTTTTAGAATTTGATACTTTACCTGAAGCAGAGGCTTATGTGAAAAAAGTAAATGCTCGGACACCAAATTTTTTCAGTAGCACTTATGAGAACGGTGGACAAATTGAAGTTGTTTACGAGCGTAGAGCCGATTTCAAAAAGAAACCGATTAAATTACTTCTTTTAAACAAAGGCAAAGAGCAAAAAGGGTTTACTTTTAGCGGTAAAGACCAAGTTGCGGTTCTTGATAATTACAATCGTAATAAGCAGGAAGACTTGGAGAAACTTTGGAACTTGAAAGGCTACGAAACCAAATATACTGACGGCGGAAGTTTAGGTAATTACGGTATCGTAATTGACGGAGATTGGGACGAGCCTAAAAAATTCAAAACTTTTAGTCTTGCTAAAAAATGGATTTATGAAAATGCAAAAAACTATGAATCTTTAGAATTGGTTGACCCATACGGAGATACAATTTTCGTTGAGGGAAATTCAACCAAAGAAGATTTAGATTGGTTATTTTCAAATGATGAAGTAAGTGCTTTTGCAAAAGGTGGAAATATCGCTGATTTCAGCGACAACCAACGTATGATTATGAATCAAAATGTTGAGTTGGAACATCATCACGAGGAATTGGAAGATATTTTGGAAGACAAAATCGAAATTCCTGCTTGGGTAGTTGCTAAAATGGCTACTGCCACTCAAAGCGTTTCAGACGTTACTCACTATCTTGACGGACAAAAAGAATTAATGGAGGACGAAGACGAAGATGACGGGGAAAACGAGGAAGAAAACGAAGAACAGAACGAAGACCAAGAGGAAATCAAAAACAAAGAAGTTGTCGAACCAATAAATGTGTCTGCGGGTACAAAAGCAGAATTGACTAAAAAGTTTACTGACGATGCTTTGGGGAACTTGAGAGGTTTCTTGAAAGGTATGGAAGGAATCGAATTGAGAGATGACTACACGTTTGATTATAAAGGCGAACAGTTTGAAATTGAGCCAATCATTAACTCTGACGAAAATGGAGTTTCTAATGCCGTGTTTACGATTTTTGACGGGGACGGAGAAGAAGTAGGAGATGTTTCTTATAGCCGTGACGGTGGAAAACAAAAGTTTACAGCTAACTCTGAATTCTTTGGTTGGAATAATACGAAGTTTGAAGACGGTGGTTTTATGAATGGTGTTTACGCTGACGGAGGTAACATTGCAATTGATAACTTAAATAAAAATACAGATTTAAGAGAGAAAATGATTGATTACATTGTAAGTGTTAAGGCTTATGGTAAAAGAATGTCCGATAGACAATATGATGCTTTAGAAAAAAGAATTTCAGATAAGTCTTTCGTTCAATTAAAAAAAGAATATGATACTTTAAAAGGAAATAGTTCTTTTGCTGACGGTGGATATTTTGATGGAACTATACCAAAAGTTTCTTCTTATATGAGTACCTACGCTAAAGGCGGAGAAATTGCCAAAGCAGAAGTTTTTGGTCTTAGTAAAAACATAATGGGAACTACTGATATTGAAATGAAAATTTCAGGTATGAGAAAAGCTCAAGACTTCATTGTTTACCCGATAGGCAAAGACGATGCAGGAAATGTTATTACAATTCAATCAGATACAAGAATAGGTCAAATAAACTTGGTAAAAGGAGTTGGTGTAATGAGCCAAAGCCATTCAAGCGGTGCTTACTTTGTTCACTTACAAATGGACAAACTTACTTCGTTTACAATAAGCGAAAGTGACTTGGAAGACCTAAAAGCCCACATTTTTAAAACTGCGGGAGATAATGTAGGTTCGAGAGGTATTTTTTCTGATAATTCAGGGGCTTCGGGTATTTATGCTAATGGTGGGAATCTTCAAGAAATCGAAATATCAAAATCAGGAGAGTTGAAAACAAATGGAGAGGTTGATGAATCTTGGTATAATGTTTTTGCAGAATATATAGTCAATAAAAAAGGCGAAGAGGTTGGTGCTAAAATTCACGATATTAACAAAGGTATTATTTACTATCAAGCATTAGCTAAAGATACCCCTGAAAATAGAGAAGGTTTCGGTTGGGAAGAACATAACGATATGGATGACTATATATTCAAAAAGTTTAAAACGATTGATGATTTAGAACATTTTCTTAGTAAAAAAGAAAATCAATTAAAGTTTGCTGATGGCGGTTCTTTAAAAAGAACAAGACGAACAAAAGACCAAATGAGAAAAGATGAATACAACAAAGAAGTTGATTTATACAATTGGTATGTTGTAAATATTTCTGAAAAAAGAGCTGAATCAGGATTTGAATATAAAGAAGATGCACTTGATTTACTTTCTGATTATGATGGCGATAAAAACTTTAAAGTAGTATCTAAAAGAGCTTTGAAAACTTTAGGAATAGCAATACCTAACGAGAGTTGGAAATATGCTAAAGGCGGAAGTTTTGATGATGATTTTGATGGTATTTCTTATGCTAAAACCAAAGCTAAGGCGAATATTGATTGGGATAAAGAATTAAGAGAATATGCAGGTGAGAAAGAATATTTAAAACTAACCCGAAGAGAAAAAGAAGAAATGATTTCTGATTTACAAAGAGATTGGGACAGGTCTAATTCTTACGCTGACGGTGGTTTAGTTGATGGTTTTAATTTAGTTTTTGAAAAATGGTCAAAAATGATGGGAGGAAATGGTGTTGGTGGTTCAATTAGAACTACTCCTGAAAATTATTATGTTGCGACTATTGACAATAATGGAGATATTTTGTTTGAAGATTTGGAGGCTAACACGAGGAATATAAATAAAAATTCCGTTAAAAAACTTTGGGAGCAAAATAGAATAAAAGATGTAATGCCAAAAAAATATTACGATTCAAGGGATGATTATTCTTATGAGGGCGGTGGTTTTATGAATAATGTTTATGATAATGGCGGTAGTTTAGAAGACAAACTAACTAAACTTGAAAAGAAAAAATCTGATTTGGAATCAAGATTATTTGACGCAAAATTAAAAGCAAATTCAGTTATGAATAATATTGGTTTTGGAGCAGGAATGAGACGTTCTAAAGTTAATGTATCTTCGACAAAAGAAGATTCTTTAAAAGAACAAATTGAGGTTGTAGAAAAAGAAATAAGCGAGATAAAAAAAGAAATGTCTTGGAAAAATTCTAAATACATTCTTAAAGCAGATATTAAGACTGTTACAGTTAAACGTAACGGAAAAGAAGTTACCTATAAAGGTGCTGATGTTTTAAATGGTGCTAATGTACTTTCTAAAGGCGGAGATATTACATCTAAAGCAAACTATATCCCTAAACGTGATGTTGTTGAGGTTGAGTTAAAAGACGGAAGCAAGGTTAAACCTGTAAATGGATATTGGGTTAAAAAAGGTGCTGAACCAATTGGTGCTGAACCAACATCTACTTCTTCGGGTAGTTTAGAACCTAAAATCAGTATGACTGAAATTAGAAAAGACGCAAGGGGTAATTGGAGGGCAGAAACAAATATAGATAACTTTGATGGCTACGATTGGAGAATATCTACAGTAAAGACGTATAGTGGTAATTTAGTTTCTTCTGCTCAAGGCGGAAAAACCGAAGCGACAGGAACTAAAGGTATTGTGATGTTCAAATATGCACCTTACGAAGACCCTAACCACACTTTAGAAGTTTCTAAACCAAAAAGACTTACTGATAAAGTAGTTACGGAGCAACACGATAAAGCGTTGGCGAAATTCAAAAAGTTTATGGAAACAGGAATGTTTAAAGGTGGAGGTAAAATATCAAACTTTGATAAACTTTCTGCTAAAGTAGCAAAAGAATACGAAGGCAAACCTGTGAAGAGCCAATACCAAGAAGAGTATGGTAAATACTATTCAAAAGAAGAAGCACAAGAGGTTGGAGATAAAGTTGCAGGAAAAATGAAAGTAATGACTGCTGATAAAAAAGCATTTGGAGGTATTTTTGGAAAAACCCATCAAATAGTATCTCAAAAACCTCAATATCCTGACCTTGATGGGAAACAAGTAGCATTGAAATCAGGGAATATAGTTGATGTTTTTTCTCAATCAGGAAACACATTAAGTGTTTTGGAATTAGGTAAAGTAGGAACGGGGAAAAGACCTCATAATATAGATATTTCCGAAGTAGATATGTCATCATTTGAAACGGGAGGTAAAACTCAAAGCAGAAAAGCAAATAGCGGTACTGAAATGCTTAAACAAGCAAATGAGTTGGCTAAAAAAATCCGTAAGGACGGCGAAAGTTGGTTAGACGCTAAAAAAAGAGCATTTGCTCAACTAAAAAAATAAGACTATGAACAAAAAATTATTTTACGGTATATTTACTGTAATAGGTTTAGGTGTTATTTATTTAACTGTAAAAAAAGTCTTCGGCAAAAAGTTACCAAAAAGTATGCTTTTTGTCGGGGATTCAATTACGGCTATTGATTACAATGGAAAACCTGTAATATTCACTTATCCTAACTTGTTAAAAAAAGAATTAGAACCAAAAGGAATTAAAATAGACGTTTTAGCAGAGGGTGGAAAAACAACAGGTTGGCAATTAGAGAATTTAATTCAGAAATTGAAAACAAACAAATACGACAGAATATACATTTATGGTGGTATTAATGATATGTTTAGCGCAATATCTAAAGAGAAAGCATTATCAAATGTACAACAAATGGTTGACCTATCTAAAAATAATGGTGCAGAACCTTATGTTATCATTGGTTACGATGCTAAAACTTTTATGGACGAAAATAAATTAAAACCTACTTCTTTAGTGCCAACAAAAGCAGGTATGGTAGCATTAAAGAATAAGTATGTTGACTATCAAAATTCAATTCCAACAACTATAACAGGTGCTAAAATTGTTAATAAATTTGATATACCAAGCAGTATGACGGTTGACGGAATACACCCAACACCAAGCGGACATAAAATAATAGCAAAGAGTTTGTTAGAAACCTAAAATAGAATTTAATATAAAAAGTAGGCATTAATTACTTGCTTATTAAATTTTTATTATATTTGTCCTTAAAATTAACTTTATAAAAATCAGAATACTATGGAAACAATTAATGGATTATTAAAAGCATTGGATAACAAAGTACCTGCTTCAATTGCTAAAAGATTAGACGGTTTGAAAAAACTTAATGAGAAATTGGCAAGTGCAAGAGCAGAACACGATGAAAACCCGACAGAGCAATCGCAAGAGGTTTTAGATGAAATAGTGGATTTCTTAAACGACACACAGGAAGATATTATAGAAGATTTATCTACTCTTGTTGAGCAAAAAAGAGATGCTGATTCTAAAATTCAAGCACAAACACAAGCAGAAGCAAAAAAAAGAGCGGAAGAACAAGCAAGAAGTAAAGCCCAAGCCGAAGCAAGAAGTAAAGCCCAAGCAGAAGCAAGAAGTAAAGTCCAAGCAGAAGCACAGGCTCAAGAAAAAGAAGAGTTAGAAAAAAAACAATTGGAAGAAGAAGCATTGAAATCAAGCGAAAAACCCGAAACTAAAAAATCAAGTATTGGTTGGGGAGGTTTGCTTTTAGGCGGTGCATTACTTGTTTTAACAGGTGGTGCTATAAAGTATTTCGGAAACAAAAAATAAAATGACCAAAGCGCAGAAAATTTTATTGGTAATAGGTATTTTAGGAATTGGTGTAGGCGGATTCTTTTTAACAAAGTATCTTACTCGTAATGTTAGAAGAATTAGAGGTGGAACAGTTACGTTACAAACGTATGACGCTCCTCCTAGTGAAGAACCTTTAGAAGAATAATTATGGGGAAATATACAAAAATAGCAATTACCGTACCTGACGTCAATAGAAGTTTTGCGCAAGGAAGTTATAAGTATTCTGCGCCTCAAACAATAAAAGCAAATAAACAGGTTTTAAACGAAGTTTATTCTAATTTTGGAAACTTTATTGATAAATGGGGAAAAGAGTTTGAGATTGATAACTCAATAATTTCAGGCTTTATAGCTACTGAAAGCGGAGGTAAAAATTCTCCTCCTAACGAATATGACGCAACGGGTTTGATGCAGTTAACTCCTAATACAGTTTGGGAAGTATTAGCGAAATGGGAAAATATAGTAGGTTCTCCGTTATCTTATAATGCAACCTCTTTTTTTAACAAAGCTATTCCATCAAGTAAAAAATTTGAAAGAAACTCGCCACCAAATTCAAGTGTAAAAAATGAAATAATTACAGCCTTACAAAAAAATCCTGAATTTAATATAGCTATCGGAACAGCTACTTTAAGATGGCTTTTAGAAGCGTTTAAAAATGGAAATGTAACTAACATAAATAAAGCTATGGTTTCTTATAATGCGGGGTACTACGCTATGAGAAATAAAGTAAAGGGAGTAATTACAACTACACAAATGCTTAACAATAAATCTATTCCTTTAGAAAGCAGAGGTTATCTACTAAAGATGTTAGGTGTTAATGGATTCTTGGATTTGTGGTTTAAAGAAAATAATTAAAACAATTAAATTTTTAATTTATGAAAAAGCAATATATTATTGGAGGTTTAGCATTAGTAGGCGTTATTACCTTACTTGCTTGGTATAACACTCCAAAGAAAAATAAAGATGGTTTTTATAACGCAACAGGTGGTTGCGGTTGTGGGGCATAATTTATGGCTTACAAAATTTTACCATATTCAAAAGCACAAGCAAATAAGTTGGGGGTCGAAATAAAGCCCTCGACAAATTCGCTTAAAAAAATTGATGTTTTTAAAAATGGTAAAAAGCTTGCTACAATAGGGGCTTTGGGTATGAATGATTATCCAACCTATTTAGAAAAAGAAAAAAAAGGTTATTTCCCAAAAGGATATGCTAAAGAAAGACGAAAATTATATAAGCAACGTCACGAAAAAGACCGTCATAAAACGGGAACAAATGGTTGGTACGCTGATAAAATATTGTGGTAAATGGCTCTAATATACGAAAATAAAGTTCCTGCATCATACAGAACTGATTTTGTCAATAAGGTTAAGGAAATTGCTCCAAGAGTAGGTCTTGACCCTAATTGGCTAATGGCTATAATGAATTTTGAAAGCGCAGGCACTTTTAGTCCGTCTATTACAAATTCATTAGGTTACGTTGGTTTAATTCAATTTGGAGATAGTGCAAGGAAAACTTTAGGAGTTACTAAAGAACAATTAAAGGCAATGAGTGCGGTAGAGCAATTAGACTATGTTGAAAAATACTATAATATGTACAAAGGGAAATATAAATCCTATGTAGATGCTTATTTTGCAGTATTTTTCCCTTTAGCAATTGGGAAACCTGACGATTGGGTAATTGAGGGAGGTGGTCTTACGGCTAAACAAATTTACGATGCAAATCCTGCATTTAGAAATGTAAAAGATGGTAAGTTAAGAGTTTGGGAGGTAAAAAAAACAATGTTAGAAAAACTACCGAGCGAATGGTTAAAGGACGGAAGTTTTAGTTTAATAATTAAAGCATATAAAAACTATATAGGAGTTGGTATTTTATCAATTTTAGCAGGATTAACATTATATTATTATTATGGAAGAAACGTTTCAAGATAGTCAAACAGGACAATCAAATGACCAAATTGACGCAAAAATAAAAAAAGACGTAAATACTCAAATTCATCAGCATTTATCAACAGTTTTTGTTGTTGTAGGAATTGTGTCTTTTACATTAGGTGCGATTGTAAATTGGTACACAATTCAAAGACTTAGAGGAGGTAACGCATAATGAAAATATTTGGAAAAGTTACAGATACAAATAGAGAGCCAATGTCTTTGGCTAATATTACTATTGTAGCAAATCCTGATACTGATAGTTTAGCAATAAATACTGATTTTGATGGTAACTTTGAATTAGAAAACGAGAGTATTTCTCCTGATTCAGAATTTAAAATATCATATATTGGATATGTTCCTCAAACTCTTAAAGCGAGTGATTTGCAAGGGCAAAAAATAAAATTAGCGCAAAATTTAGAAGTTTTAGATAATAATGTTTTGTCGAGTGTTTCAAGCCGACCTAAATCTTCAAAAAAGTCAAATTCGGTTGAATCTACAAAGCAAAAGTTCATTCAGCACTTACAAGACCATAAATTCATTTATGCTACTATTGGAGCAATAGCGGGAATAATATTAATTGTAAGAGCATTTAAAAACAAAAAGTAATGGCAAAATTTAAAGTAATCAAGGAAATAAACTTTGGTAGCGGATTTACTAAAGATAAAAGCGGAAATTTGGTCGCTATTCAAAAATTTGCCCCCAAAGTTGACGATATAATTAGTTTAGGGCAAGTTGAAACTTTTACTATTCCGCCTTTTATGCCAAAAAAAGGATATAGATTTTTCGCTAATCCTTACGAAGTTTCGCCTAATAGTTATCAGATTATACCAATAGATGCAGTTGAAGCAGTTACATCTTCAAGTAGTGCTGATGATTCAAACATTACAGACAATAAACCACAATCATTTTTGCAAAATTACAAAACGCAATTAATACTTGTAGGAGTATTAATAGCGGGATATTTCGCATATAAAAAATTTAATAAATAAAAAGTTGTGAATATAGCAAAACTATCATTAAGTACAAGAATGGCGATAAGTAATAATTTCGGATTTCCAAAAGGGGAAAATGGAACTATTGGTGCTATTGTTAGGGTAAGTAAAAACATAGACAAAGAATTAAAAGATTTAGGGGCTTCTATAGGTTTAATGCAAGGTCAAAAAACAGGAGAATATTTTACAATTCGATTCCCGATTAATTCTCTTGATAAAATATCAGAAATTGACGGTCTTATTTATCTTGATATTGGAGAAAAAGCAACTCAAGATGACCCTGTAATAAATCCTGTAAATGGCGGAATTAGTAATTCACAAATGCAAAAAGATTTAGATAAGCAATTTCAAGATGCTTTAAATGAGCAAAAGGCTTTAAATAATACAAGTAATTTAGTCTTAAAATACGTTTTTAATCAAGATTATGAGGCTATTGGAACAAATCCAATAGATAATAACCTAACAGACCAAAGCTCGTATAAGTTAAAGCATCAATTTAAAAAAGGAGATGTCTTTGACGGAAGAAAAATATCAATTGGCGAAAATCAAAATTCTACAAAATCACAATATATAATTGAGATAAATTCTGATTATCATAATTTAAACGAAGACGGTTCATTTTCAAATTTAAAAGGAATATTTCAAGTCCCTGAAAACATAGTAAGCGAACAAACATTTTTACAAAAACACAAAAACCATTTACTAATTGCAGGAGCATTAGTATTAGGATATTTAGCATATAAAAAATTTAATAAATAAAAAGTTATGGCAAAGTATAAATTATTAATTGAAGCAAGTCAGTATAGTTACAAAACTGTTCCCGCACCTGAATTAACGGGTGGAGATGGAACAAAAGAAATTAAAGACAAACTTCTTTATACAATACCTAAAGGTACTATTGTGGAGGCAGAGCCATTAAAATTTAATGGTGGAGAAAATGAAGATTTTCCTAATAGTTTTCAAATTTCTTTAAAAAAAGATACTGACAAATATCCTATATTTTTGGGTAACATTAGAGATGTTAAAAACAATACTTATTTTCAAAAAGAGTTAGAATTAGTTTCTGATGATTCTAAAGTCACATTAGACAAAAACGTAAAAGTTATAAATTCTGAACAACACGGTTTAGGCGCAGACTATCCCGATAATACAGATGTCGCTCCACAAACATTTTTACAAAAACACAAAAATCATTTACTTATTGCAGGAGCATTAGTATTAGGATATTTAGCATATAAAAAATTTAATAAATAAAAAAATATGGAAGAAGTAGGAGCAGTAGCACCCGTAGCACCCGTTCAAACAGTAGCACCTGTACAAACAGTAGCACCGACATCAGGTGGCGGAGATGATGTATTTGAAAATATGTCAAGTCAAAAGCCTATGGACTTGAAAAGTATTTTGTTGTTTGGACTTTTATTTGCGTTTTCATTTTATGGAATAACGTATTACAGAAAAGCAATAGCGAAATTGAACGAGGATAAAAAACCAAATGAGGAATTTTTGAATTTAGTAGATGACGTAGAGGAAGTTAAGTACAATGTTAAAAAAGCATTGGGTCAAAAATATAAAACCACTTAAATAAAAAAAAAATATGAAAACAGGAACTAAAATAACAATTGGAATACTTTCAGCAATAGCATTAGGAACTGCTTTGTATTTCTTTGTGTTTAAGAAAAAAGCAGACGATAAAACTGATACATCAAGTGCTGATGATGAAACAAAAACGCTACCACCTAAAAGCGATATGATTGAACAGATAAAGTCCGCATCATACTCTAAAAGCGATACACAAGAGGATAGAGATAATATTCAATCTGCTCTTGAAAAGATGTCAGATTCAGAGTTGTATGACACTTATCTTTTTTCAATTGCTTTTCAAAAAAACATACCTCTCACAGATTCTCAAAAGAAGAGTATGGAGGATATTTCAAAAAAATATAACATTTTTACATAAAATCATTATGGCAACTGAATCAAATAACGGAAAAGCAGTTTTATTAGTAGTGCCTTTAGGTCTTGCTATTTTCTCTTATTCTAAAGGTTATAGTATTGGTAAAGGTGTATTGGTAACGGTTTTAGGAAGTGTAGCAGTAGGTGTTGCTTTAGGCGCAACTTCTGTTGCTTATATGACTTACAAATTAGCCAACAAAGATTACATTAAAATAGAGTAGGCATTAATATAGCGTTTTAAAAAAAATAATATCTTTACCTAAATTATAATAATAAACCAAGTAAATAATAACAAAACAACAACAATGGAAAAGAGTAAGGGTTTAGGCGATACCATTGAGAAAATAACTAAATTTACAGGCATCAAAGCAGTTGTAGATGCGATTACGGAAGATTGTGGTTGTGAAGCAAGACAAAATTGGCTTAATGGTAAAGTTCCGTACGACGGAAAAAACGTACAAAGAATATTAAAATTATTTAAAAAATAGAAATTATGGTGGCATTTTTTTGGGAATATAAAGTCAAAAGAAAAAACGAATCTTCTAAAAGGGATTTACCTAAAAATAGAAATTCAAAAACTTTTAAAACTAAAGCAGAGGCTTTGGCTTATGCTAAAGACAAAAAATCAAATTGGTTACAAGCAACATTATATGGCTCTAAAACAGGGGCTATGTTTTCTGTGGTAGGAGTTATTGGGGTTAGTGGAAATTATTCAGAAAAATATATTTAATCAAAATTTAAAAAAAAGTAGAAATTATGGAAAAAGCGGTAAATGGGTATTTCAAAGCAATGTTGGAAGCCAAAAAGAGTAATTCAGCGTCTTTCGAGTATAACGGTAAGACTTATGTAGCGTCAAAAACTAAAACAGGTTTAACTGTTTATAAAGCAAAGTAATTATGAACACAAAAAATATACTTTTAGTAGGTGCAGGAATATTAGCAGGTTATCTTATAGGTGGCTTTATTAATAAATCAAAAGCAGATGCTCAATCAACAAAAGATGCTCAAGCGTTAGCAGTTGACCAAGCAAAACAAGCAAAACAAGCAAAAATTGACGCTTGTAACAAACAAGTTGCGGATTATTTTACTACGGTAAGATTGGGTAAAGGTGTAGATGTTGAAGCATTAAAAAAACAAAAATTTGATGCTTGTATGAGTGCAACTACACCAACATTTACTGAATAATTAAAAAAAAACAATCGTTATGAACAAAAAAGATTTACTTTTTGTAGGTGCAGGAATAGTAGTAGGGTACTTATTAGTAGGCGTTATAAATAAAAACAAGGTAGTTTCAGGTGCAACAACAGACTCAACAAGTCTTCCTGACACTTCTAACCAAACAGTACCACCTGCTTCAGCTGATACGACAGGGACAGCTCCTCCGATAATTAATCAAGGAAGAGCAAATTTATCAAATCCTGAAACAGTATAGAAATAAATAACTATGGAATTTAATGATATTACATACGGAAATCCAAATTTTCAAGAATTAAATTTTATTCAAGAAAAAGGCTTGGTTGACGATTTGTTTGATACACTTAAAGATAAATTGACCTATCCACAAAATGATTCGGAGTTAGTTAAAGACGAACTCAATGAAATCATAGATTCTTTAGGTACAATGACCGAGCCTGAAAACCAAGATTATCTGAAAAGATACCAAAGTTATGACAGAGGTTTATTGCAGTCTTTGATAAGTATATTTAAGGATAAAAATATTGAAGTTGAAGAATTGTGTATTGATATTATTAAAGATATTCAGAGTTTGATTTATAGATTAAAGTATTATTATCAAAGACCAAGACCGTATCAAATTGCTCAATACTTAAAACTAAAATTGTTTCCGTATAAAAGTTTTTCTTCACATACACCATCTTTTCCTTGTGGTCATTGTTTAGAATCGTTTGTAATACTGAATGTAATTGGAAATAAATATCCAACTCAATATCCGTTTTGTAAAGAACTAATTGAAGACATTGCTTACAGTAGAATATATTTAGGGCATCATTACCCAAGCGATAATGAGGGAGCTAAAGAAGTTGGAAAAGCAATTTTAAAACACCCTGAATTTGTAAAAAAATACGGAATATAAAATAAAAATTAAGACCAAGAACTAACTATAACAACTAATATGAAACACGAGGAATATGAACTACAAAAATCGGTAGCCCGTTATTTATCTTACCAATACCCTGAAATTGATTTTTTTTCAGACACGATTGCTTCGGTAAAACTTACCGAAAGACAGGCAGGACGTAATAAACTTATTCAAAAGAATGGGTTTAAAATGCCCGACCTCATCATATTTGAGCCACGCAAAAACTTTTGTGGCTTATTTATAGAACTAAAAATAGAAACCCCTTTCAAAAAAGACGGTACTATTAAGGCATCTTCAAAAGACCATTTGAAACTACAATACGAATGTTTGCAGAAATTAACCTCAAAAGGTTATGAGGCAGTATTTTCTTGGGGTTTTGATATGACAAAGAAAATTATTGACGAATATTTAACTCAATAAATATGGAACAAGAAACTAACAACGTATCAAAAGTTTTCAAAGAGTTGGACAAAACAATCCAAGTAATAGGAACAGAAAAATTAATTGAAATTTTAAAGTATTCAAGATTAAGTACGGCGAATATAAACGAAGACCAAATAAATAGGTCTTTGGAAATTCTAAAAGTCGTGTGTGATGAATTTAATATTTCGTTGAATGAATTTTTCAATAATAACAGGAAAACAGGAAGAAGAGTTACAATAGGCGTTTCAGCATATTTAATACAAAAAGAGTTGGATTTAAAAAATTCTGATGTGTCATATATTTTGAAGAAATCAGATGAAGCAGTATCTTTGTATAAACAAGAAATAATTAGATTAAATTCTAACCACCCACAAGACAGGCAGACGTTAGAAAAAATAAAAAAAATAAGTGAAACTATTAACAACAAAATAAAAAATGATTAACCAAGAAAATATTCAAGACGCAGAAATTATTAGTGATGATTTTTCTCCATTAGATGCTCCTGTAAAACAAAGGTCGTACACACAACACAAAATGGGCGATGCTCAAGAAATGGGCGAATTAGAAGAACCGTCTTTTGAAAGACCAAGTTTCGCAGACCTTGACGGTAGTGCTGAAGAAGAATCTTCTGAACCCGAAAGACCTTTCAATCCGTCATATAGTGAATTAGACGGAAAAGAAAAAACAATGGGTGCGGAAATGATGGCTGATATGACGTTAGACATTTACGATAAGGCTTGTTTCTATATGGGTAAAATCCCTGAAATAAGCGAATCGAAACTTGATAAGTTAATTGCAGAGGGAGAAATCGACCCAACTATCCAACTTCAAACAGAAGCGGGTGCAATGCCTATTAAAGATTTTGCCGTAGAGTTCAATGATAGTATCAAAGATGCTTTTCAGGTTACTGACGAATTCAAAGAAAAAGTAAAGCCACCATTAATTCGTGTATTCAAGAAACGTGGAATTGGTATGACTGATGAACAGTTGTTAGCTTACTATTTCGTTACCGATTTAGGTACAAAAGGCGCACAAGCATTTATGTTGCGTAAAACGGCTAATGGTATTTTAGATTCGCTAAAAGAGAACACAATGGCTTTAAGAGAAAATCAAATGAGGAATCAAACACCTCCTACTCCACAACAGCCATATCAAGAAAGAGCAAGTTCTCAACCAACTTATGAAGAGCCAACAAGAGAAAAAGATGTAGAATATTCAGAAAATATAGCAGAGATAATTAGTGAGCCTACTAAAAAACAAAAAAACGAAAGACCAGTAAGAAGAAAGCCTAAAACAAATTTAGACGAGCAATTAGATTACTTCTCTGAACCTGAAGAACAAGGCGTTTTTAGTAACCTTACTGATAAGGACGGTTTTACTGATAGTTTTCAAGACGTAGCAGGTATGCCTCAATTCGGCGACCCTGTAATGATGTCTGAATTGGAAAAGTTGAGCAAAAAAGACCCAACTAAACCTGTTAGAAAAGTAAGAACAACCGCATTAAGAAAACCAAGAAATAAAAAATAATTATGGAAATTAATAAAAAACATTTGGAAGTATTAAGTGTTATGGAAACTCCTGATAATCTAATACTAAAATACATAAACGGGAATTGGTATTTATTGTTTGGAGGAAGTTTTGCAAATGAAAGTAAATTAATAGAATTCTATTTTCATTTTAAGCCATATCGACTTAATATATTGGCTTCTACCAAAAAAATAGATGGTTGTTATTTGTTAGACAGAGAAGTAAAGTCGATAAATATTGGAAATAGGATTTTAAGTTTAGATGACATAGACCCTTTAAAGAATTATTTAAGGCAAACAGTAGCTTTATCAGAAGATTCTATTTTCAATAAAAAGAAAAATAATGAATTTGATTTACAAGAAACAAATCAAGAAGAGTTTTACAGAAAAGGATTTAATGATGCTTTAGAAATTTCTAAAACAGAAAATTTAAAATTAAAGAATCAAGATATTTTTGAAAGTAATTACGATATTTCGGAAAATACTTTTTTTGTTGAAATTAACGTTTCTAATCTTGAAGACTACCAATTTAAAGAACTTACCGAAATTACAGGTAAAGAACAGTTTTTGGATAGTAAAGCAATTACAAAATATGTTATTGATTTATTTACAAAATCTAATTACTTAATTCAACCTACTCTTTTTGTTAAAAAACACGCTAAAAAAATTGAGTATCTAAAAGAGTCAAGTAAAGACGAAAAAAAAGAATAAAACCAAGAGGTAAAAAATAATTATGGGAAATAATTTAACAAGTAGCGAAAATAACAATAACAACCCTCTGTGGGTTGTTTTGTTGTTATTTGTAGTTTACCTTATAATATTTATTTACAAACTAAAAAACACATTGTAATATGGAAGAAAGAGAACCTATGCTTCAAATCATTTGCGGAAAAAAAGGGGTTGGTAAATCATATTTAACTAAAAAGATATTAGATAAATATGTTGTGGGAAACCCATCCAAAGGGGTTGTTGGAAGAAAAGTCTTAATTTTTGATGTAAATGACGAATATGTAGATGTGAAAGCGTTAAGTTTAAAAGATGTAATTGTTTTTTCAATACATCCTAAAATAGAGATGCGTAGAATACGACCGTTTCATCCTGACGGAAGAAAAATGGGTATTCGTGATTTACAAAATACATTATTTTTAATTTTAGAAAAATTTAAAGGAGGATTGTTGTTGATAGAAGATATTTCAAAGTATATTTCTGACTCACTACCACAGGATATTGTAGGAAATATCTGTACTAATAGACATAATGATTTGGATATAATAATCCAATTACAAAGTGTTGGTCGTATAACTCCTAAATTACTTCAAAACTTGAATGTTATAAGGATGCACAAAATTTCCGATTCCGTAATGAAACATAAAGAGAAGTTTCAAGATATGTTAGAACCTTTGTCTTTAATCGAGATGTATTTGAATAAAGAATATTTTGAAGGCAATATTAGAGTATATGCTTATTTTGATGCTGATAATGATAAGATAAGAGGGGTTGATAAAAGAAAATTTATAAAAATAATAGAGGAATATTTATCTTTAAATTACAATACACTTATAAAACCTCTATTAAACCAAAGAGATTTAGGTATGGGTAGCAAAAGCATGACGGCTAAAGAAGCCGTAAAATTTCAAACTGACAGAATTGTAAAATATTATTTGAATTAAAAAAAATCGAACTATTAAGTTCGATTTCTTGTTATTATAAGGTGTTGTATAGACTTGCCTTGTTTTATCAACGCTAAAGCCTCTTGGTATTTATCACTTGCTTCATTGATGAGATTATAAGTTCCTAAATATCTTTTTTGATTATTATATCTTATGTTTGCCATAAATTTATCTCCACTAACAGAAACTCCTTTATATCCATTTTTATTTTTATTTTGTTTAACTACCAAATGTAAAATTGATTTTCTTTCTTTTTTTAATTTCAAAGCTAATTGATACTTGTCTGACGCTTCTTTTAGTGTAGAAAATGCGCCTAAATTCATTTTTTTACCATCAACAGATAAACGTGCAACAAACTTATTTGAATTAAAAACAACACCCTTTGTGTTTAGTACTCCTGACTGTATTAAAACTAAATGAGAAATATCACAACCGCTTTCTAAAAGATTAAATGCTTCTTCATATTTTTTATGAGCCTCTACAGGCGAATCAAAAATTCCAAGATATAAATTTTTCCTATTTAGCTTGATATTTGCACAAAACTTATCTCCATATTTTTTAACTCCATTATAATTAGTTTTATTTTTAGCGTCTTTTTTACAATTAAGACGACTTGATATAATTTGTAAATTTGATAATTCGTTATTTTGTCGATTATTATCAATGTGGTCACACACACCTATTGTATCTTTTGTAAGACCTAAAAAAGCCATACCCATTATTCTATGAACTGTTAATGTTTTACGACAATTATCTTTACATAAACCAAGAGTAGCATAACCGTTTGAATTTAATGGAGTTTTAATAATTTTTTCTTGTAAAGTACGTTTAGATTTTCCTTGTGATAATCTTGAAACACTTTTAATTCTACCTAAATCACTAACTTGATATAATCCCTCGTAATCAGGAACATCTTTCCATATTTCAACGCAATCTAATCCTGATTCGTCTTGGTAAGTTATTGAGTCTAAACTAAAATTTTTATAATATTTCATAAAAGTAAAAACCCGTAAATCAATAGGTGGAAGACTATATCATTACGGGAATTTAATTAATTTTTTAATTCGGCTTCCACTCCGATAGCACAAATATAAATATTTTTTTAAATACTTATAAATATTTAATATTTTTTTAATTAATTTTACAATCAGAAACTTTAACTAACTATAAATCAATAAAATTAAGGTTATGAAAAAAAGTAAATTCGGTAAAATAAGTTTAAAAGACCTATCAAGAGGTTTAGCTATGACAATAGGCACAACAATTGTTGGTCTTTGTAGTAGTAGTGTTGTTTCGGGTATTTTTCCTGCAACGGCAGATTTTATAAATATGGGTAAAGTAGGTTTGCTTTCAGGTGCAGTTTATCTAATTAAAAACTTCCTTACAAACTCAAATGATGAATTTTTAAAACAAGAAAATGAATTAAATAATTAAGATTATGTCGCAATCAGATTTATCAAAACAAACGATTTTGAGCGCAATAACTCAAATTGGGGTACAAGAAGTACCGAAAGGGAGCAACAAAGGTGTTGATGTAGAAAAATACCTCAAATCCGTAGGTCTAGGAGGTGGTTATAGTTGGTGTATGGCTTTTGCTTATTGGAATGTTCAACAAGCATCTACTAAATTAGGAATAAAAAACCCTTTATTTAAAACAGCAGGAGTAATGGCTCAATGGAATTCAAGTCCACAATTACATAGCTCAATACCGCAGGCAGGATATTTATTTATTTTGGACGAGGGCAAAGGTTTAGGTCATACAGGCTTGGTAGAGTATGTCGTAGGAGATACTATTCATACAATCGAGGGCAACACAAATGATGAAAATTCAAGAGAAGGGTATGAGGTATGTAGAAGAGTTCGTAAAATATCAAGTTGTAAAGGATTTTTAAAAATTTAATAATGAAAAAGTTATTATTACTATTAATTTTTCTTTTATCTTTAAATGTAAGTTCTCAAGTAATAAAAATTAAGCATACTTATTACGAAATAACTTTTGATTGTAATTTAAAAGAACCTTTGTACACATATTACATTCTTACTAAAAATATGTATAATGGCAAGTTTGAAAGAACTTCTTTTCATAGTGACGATAAGGTTAGTTTAGGTACTCAAGCAAACGAAGATGATTATTATCAAGACCCAAAAAAAATGGTTTATGATAAAGGTCATTTAAGCCCTGATGTTGATTTTACTTTTAATAAAAAAGCGGAATCAGAGGTAATGGTTTTTACAAATTGCGCACCACAAGATTTACACTTCAATAGAGGGATATGGCATAAACTTGAAAATTACATTAGGGAATTATGTAAAAAAACAAATATAGAAGTTTATACAGGCTGCATTTACAATGGTAGTACGGAGAAGTTAAATTCTTTGATTGTTCCAAAGTTTTATTGGAAACTTATTAAATATAACAATACTTATTACGGTTGGTTAATACCTAATAAATCGGATAACGGTAAAGATTTGGATAAGTTTAAAGTTGACCCAAATTCTTTATTAAAATTAATAAATTAATTATGGAAAATTTAAAGAACGTATTATCAAACAAGTTAAACTTGATTATGATTTTGGTCGCAGGTATTTTTTGCTTTCAAGTATTTAATCTATTTAGTAATGGAAGCGAAACTCAAAAAGTAAACTATATTAAAAGCGAGATTTCAAAACTAAAAGACGATGTGAACAACATATACAAGTCCGAAAACGAAATGGGTCAAAAAATAGACACGTTTAATTTACGGATAAAAGGAATACACGAAGCAGTAACCATTAATAACACAAAAATAGAAAACCTAAAAAAAGATGAAAAAACTAAACTTGATAATTTTAAGTCTTATGACGCTAATAAGTGGGAGCAGTATTTCGCAAACCGTTACGCAAAGAAAACCGTACCCCGTAATGATTCAGCAAAACATAGTAGTTATTGATACATCAGTAGCGCACTTAATAGCGGACGACCTTGTTAAAGGAGATGAATGTCTTAAAGAAATTGAATTGGTCAGGGCTAATTTAGACTTGACTATAAAGGAGGTTACTTTAAAGGATAGCATCATAAATACTTTAGGTAAACAAAAAGACGGTTTGAATTTGATTATCTCCAAGAAAGACGAAATGTTTTCCAAGCAGGAGGAAATATCAAAAACCTACAAGGCAGAGTTATCAAAACAAAAAGGTATTTCTTTACTATATAAGATACTTGCTTTTGCAGGAATAGGTTCTACGGGTTATCTCATATTAAAACACTAATTCAAAGCGCACCAATACGGTGCGTTTTTTTTTGCATATAACTTTTTCATTTAAAATAAAAAACATAAAAATTATTATTTATTGATAAAGTAGGCGTTGATTAATTTTAATTTCAGTTTTAGACATAAATTTGGCTTTGATATTATTTCTGTAAATAATTATTATTAAAAATAGGTTTAAATTAAAATCATTCTGAAATGAAAAATGAAATTGTTCCTTTATTGAAAAGTGTTGCCGTTGTGGTTGTAGGTGTATTAATTGCTAACTATGTTCAAACAACATTGTTGAAAAAAGCAGTTGCTCCCCCTGCATCTAATACCGCAGTATAATTTGGTATTCAAACCGAGTTAAAAAAATTAGTGTAAAATATAATACAAAAATAAAATGTCAAACGTAAGAAGATATTTATCAAACGCACGTCAAAGTGCAATGGAATCTTTCTCAAATGCTGACGGATTTATCGACCAAGATTTAAGTTTCACGGGAGATGATTTCTTCAGAGCAGACGGAGGAATGGGTGCGGGGAATGTGCAAACATCTCAACCGTATATTGTAAACGTGACTTCTACATCAGGGTCAGCAGTTGCAAATTTTAGTATATTAGGTTCATACCAATATATTAATAACACAGGTTTTGTTAATGGTTCATTAACAATTGGGTCTATTACAATTAGTTCGGGTATTCCTGACATTACTTACCAAGATATGTTATATCAATTTATGAATAATCCTTATTCTGTTGGTTTAACATATATTCAATCGGCTACTACTAACCAAGTTCTACAAACTTTGTCAGTAAACACGAGAGATGCGAATGGTAACTTGGCGCAAAAAACATTAGTGCCAACAATTGACCCATATCAGCAACAAACGAATATAATCGCTATGAAGTATGCTTACCGTATTGATGGTTTCACAAAAATCATTATCGCTCAAGTATTAGCAGGTGCTACTGTATCGTTATACTTCTACCCTGCTGACAACATTAACCTTGCGAGAGCATTAGGTGGACAAGCAGTAAGCAGACAATTCGGAACACCTCCTGTAACTAATGGACAAACCATTAAGTTAAGAGCGTAACGAATTAAAGAATAAAAAAAGAGCAAGTTGAATTTGTTTTTACTTGCTCTTTTAAAATGAAGGTTTTTTCGCTTTTAACTTTGGTTTTAAAAATAAAAAATCAAAAGTTAATTATTTATTGATAAAGTAGGCGTTGATTAATTTTAATTTCAGTTTTAGATATAAATTTGGCTTTGATATTATTTCTGTAAATAATTATTATTAAAAATAGGTTTAAATCAAAATCATTCTGAAATGAAAAACGAAATTGTTCCTTTATTAAAAAGTGTTGCCGTTGTGGTTGTGGGTGTATTAATTGCTAACTATGTTCAAACAACATTGTTAACTAAAAAAACACCAACTACTTCTTCTACAACAGGGGCGTAATTAAATGTCCAAAAAAACGAGTTAAAAAAATTAGTGTAAAATATAAAACAAAAACAAAATGTCAAACGTAAGAAGATATTTATCAAACGCACGTCAAAGTGCAATGGAATCTTTCTCAAATGCTGACGGATTTATCGACCAAGATTTAAGTTTCACGGGAGATGATTTCTTTAGAGCAGACGGAGGAATGGGTGCGGGTTCAGCAGATATTCAAACATCTCAACCGTATATTATCAACGTGACTTCTACATCAGGGTCAGCAGTTGCAAACTTTAGTGTGCTTGGTTCATACCAATATATTAATAATACAGGTTTTGTAAACGGAAATTTAACTATCGGTTCTATTACAATTAGTTCAGGTATTCCATCAATTACTTACCAAGAAATGTTATACCAATTTATGAATAATCCTTATTCTGTTGGCTTAACGTATATTCAATCGGCTACTACTAACCAAGTTCTACAAACTTTGTCGGTAAACACGAGAGATGCAAATGGTAACTTGGCGCAAAAAACATTAGTGCCAACAATTGACCCATATCAGCAACAAACAAACATAGTAGCTATGAAGTATGCTTATCGTATTGATGGTTTCACAAAAATCATTATTGCTCAAGTATTAGCTGGTGCTACTGTATCGTTATACTTCTATCCTGCTGATAACATTAACCTTGCAAGAGCGTTAGGTGGACAAGCAGTAAGCAGACAATTCGGAACACCTCCTGTAACTAATGGACAAACCATTAAGTTAAGAGCGTAATTATCAGAAATGGTATAACGAATTAATGTATAATTTAGAAAAAGAGCAAGTTTGATTCATTTCTACTTGCTCTTTTTTGCTTAAAATCAAAGAATTATGAACGTATATGAATATGTTGCGGAATCAAATCCAAGAGGAGCAGAGCAAATAATGAATTCTTTCAATTATGACGCTATTAATTGCCCTGATATGGGATTGAGTCAATTAGTTGACAAGGTTGGAGAACCTGCTTTGCAAAAAGTTATGGAAAACCACCCTGACAAAGACATTATTTTAGAGATGTTCTCTAAAAAAGATGATTCAAATGGTTCGAGTTGTGGTTGCGATAGTTGTAGAAACAAAAATCGTGCTGACAATGAACATTTGAACTACCTTAACGTAACAGGAAGTGAAAAAACTCCACCTGCCTCTGTTACACCTGCAAATGATTCTAATTCTACTACAAATACACATTTATTGGCAAACCAAACAAATGTTATTTTAGTAGTTTCAGCATTGTTTATTGCGACCGCATTAATCTTAAAAAATAAATAAAAAATGGCAAATACAAAACCAACTGCTCAAACGGGAGCATTAACTTTAGTTTTACTTGTAAAATTCTACAGAAGCCAAATGATTGCTTTGTTAGTAAAAAATGGAATTTTTGTAAATAACAATGCTACAGACCAACAAATTTCTACATTAATGGCTAATTTGTTAAAAGTTTCAAAATCTTATTTCAAAGATTTGAATGATTTTATAACAAATCCAAAGGTTATTCAAAGAATTGCGGGAGGAATTCAGCAAACTGCTCAATATTCAAATATGAGTGGAAGTTATATGAAAGCTGAAGGTGAAGACGGGGTTGATACTAATACCGATAACTTAAATCAAATGCAGTCTGATATTAATGATATGACTGATAACACAGGCGACCCTGTAATAGATACTGCTCCTGTAGGAACAGGAACAGGAACAGGAACAGGAACTCCTACTTCGTCAGGAGGAGGTTTTTTCTCAAACTTAAATATTGGAGATATAATCAAAGGAGGTTTTAATCTTTTTGGTCAATATACAAAAGGACAAAGTGATGCTGAAATCGCAAGACAACACGCAATAGTAGCTCAAGCAGAAGCAGAAGCAAAAAAAGCAGGACAAAAAACTTATATCGACCCCAACACTGGGGAAACTAAAGATGTAAAAGATGGTACTCCCGATAAAGGAATGAGTACAACGACTAAAGTTATAATTGGTGTTGTAAGTCTATCAGCTATTGGTGCTATTGTTTATTTTGCGATGCAATCAAAAAAATAAAAAAAAATAGTTATGAACGACAAAGAAATGTTGATAAAAGCAATCGGGGCTTCAGTTGGGCTTTATCCTAATGATATAGCGGATATGCTTGTACGAAACAAAGTAATTGCTCCTGCACCAAATTATACAACTAATCAGTTAGTTGAAGGTGTTGTTGATGGTTTAAATAAAAATGCTGATTTTACTTTAGAATTTGGCTCTTGGTTAGACCAAGTTCATACAACGTTGAATATTTAAAAAATTAAGAAATGGATTTTGATTGGTCGTCATTAATTTCATCAATAGCACCATCACTTGTTGGCTTAGGTGCAGGTTTGATTATGAATAATCAACAGAAACAAAAAGCTATAGGAGAAGCAAACGACAGAAAAGCATTGGCTGACCAAGCCTATGCTACTGCTTATGCAAATGCACAGGCGGAAATGTTGAGGAATCAAGCCAATAATAAAGTTGCTGATACTACTCCTGCAAAAAGCAATACTGCTTTATATATTGGTTTAGGAGTTGGTGGAGTAGTTTTACTTGGTGTTGTAATTTTTGCAGTTACAAGAAAATAATTTTTAAAAATATCTAATATGCAGGATTTTTTATCACAAGCAAAAGACATAGCGAGTAAGGACAAAAGAGAGATTCTTATGGTTACTACTCAAGCATCGGTAAACGGTGCGGTTACGGGACTTGTATTAGGTCTTATGGTTGGTTATTGGAAAAACAAAAACGTTTATGTTGCAGGTCTTATTGGTGCAGTAATAGGCGGAGTTGCTACAAGTATAATTGTAAATAAAAAATAAGATGAAAAATGAAATTAAAATAGGAGTTGGAGCTGTATTATTATTTGTAGTAGGATATTATTTCTATAATAAAAATAAATCTAAAAAATCTAATGTCAATAGCACAAGTAGTTTAGACCAAAGTACATCTACTTTGGACAAAGAAAAATTAGCCAAAGAATTCGCTACTTTTGCATTTCCAATATTTAATAAAAAAAATAAAGAAAATATTGTAAAAACTGCTATGCAAGGTGCGATTCCAAGTCAAGCATTTGCAACTGATAGTCAAGGAAATTTAATCCCTGTGCCAATATCGAAAAACGAACCAATAACCGAGATTTTTCTTTATAAAAGAACACTTGAAATGTTAAACGGTATTTCAAATGATTCTGATGCGTTATTTATACTAAATGAATTTAAAAAATTAATTTCTCTCGCCGATGATAGAAATTACAAACCCGATTTAGATACTCAAATTAGACTTGAAAAAATGCAAAATAAATATCCAAATGCTTTAAAGTTAATGTCTTTTATAGGAAGTTGATATTTTTATAATTGTAAAAAAATAAGATGAAAAACAAGAATTTAATCATAATAGGTCTTTTGGCTATTGGTGTTTACGCTTATTTAGATAAGAAGAAAAAAGACCAATCAAAACCATATACCGATGCGGAGTTAGACAAAAAAATTGTTGACCTTGTAAATAAGGGAATGGATTTCGCAAAAAGTAAAGGTAAAACTCAAAGCCTTAAAAGTACTCAAGAGGCAATAGACCAAACTAAATTTATATTTAGTAATGCTAAAGCCAAAGGAAAAGATTTAAGCAAGGCTAATGTCGATAAATTCTTTAAAATTTATTGGATTGTGGTTTTAAATCAAGAGGGAGATACAAGTCAAGGAGTTGCAACTAAAGAAGATTTTGATTTGGTTAGAGATATTTTAAATTCTTATCAACCTGTTCAGCCTGTTGGAGTTGTTCAGCAGTCTCAGGGTTTATTTTTACCTAAAACACCTGTTGACCCAAGAAGAGCCAAATGTAATGGAAGTTGGGACGAAGTTGAATATACTTGTACGCCATATATTTACAATTAAAATAAACATTAAATTATGAAAACTACAAATTTATTAATAATAGGAGGTGCAGTAATATTGGGAGGTCTTTACCTTACAAACAAAAACAAAAAATCAAAAGCAGATGCACAAGCAGTAATTGATGCTCAAGCACAAGCAAAAGCGTTAGCAGATGCACAAGCACAAATACCTAAAACTAATACTCAACCTGTCGAAGATTTAACAGGTCATTACTCAACTACTGAAGCAACTAAAAAAGCATTAGAAGTAGTAACTAAATGGATAAGCCTTTTAGATGCTATTCCAAAAGAATTCTTGACACAAGAAAGCAGAAATATCATATATCAAAAATCAGCGGAAGCAAAATATAAACAGAATATTATAGATTATGATAAGGCTTTAGCAGATGCTAAATTAAAAAATCTACCAAAATTTACTTTTCAAAATCAAACATTTTGGACTGCAAATCAAGAAGATGAAAGAAACGGAAGTTTTGGAACATTTAATGCCGTACCAACGGGAGGAAGATGGGATTTAAGTGCGTTTACGAATTTAATTGCAAATCAATGGGTTCGTAATCCAAATAATATTTATTTTGATAATCCATTTAAAAATAGAGCATTAACAAGAGAGGCTATTTTGGACAGTAGAATTGAATTAATGAAAATTGCTTCTATGAATAATCCAAATGACCCTGCAACATTAGGAGATTACATAAAACTTGTTAAAACACAAAAGTTTTCGGAAGTTTATGACAGGTTAAAAGTTGTTTTTACACAACTTCCGAAATCAGATGTTAATAGATTGGTAGTATTATTGCCTAAATATTTAATGATGGCTACTGATGACTTCAGTTATTTTCAAACTGAATACGAAAAAAATCCATTTACAATTGAAGAGCAGTTGTATATAAAAGACATTAATCTTGAGCAGTTATTAAGCCCTCCAAGAGTTAATGAAATAAATTTATTTAGTCAATTAGCACTAAATAATCAAGATTTATTAAAAGCACAAGCAAATAGTGTAAATACGATTGCAGTACCAACATCTATTATTAGAGGAATATAATAGTTAATTTTAAAAATTAAAAAAAAAATAGTAAAATGAAAAAACCAAATATTTTATTCGCAGTTGTGGGATTAGTAGTTTCTCTTGGAGTTATTTACGGCTACACATACGTTATAGGAAAATCTTGGAAAGCAAGTCAAAAGTAATTAATTTAAAAAATCAGTAAAATGGAAATTTTAAAAGATAAAAAAATATTAGTAGGTGGTTTAGCAGTAATAGGGAGTATAGCACTTGTTGCTTACTTATTAAAACCTAAATCTCCAAAACAAAATTCAGAGGGTTTCTTTAATGCAGGTGGAATTACATTACCAAACTTACCAACAAATCCATTTGTACCAAATGTTTTTAGAAGACAAGATAGTTTTTGTAAAGTTTGTGTACAATACGAAAAAACAATAAATTCAAAAGGGCTTCCTGAATATATTAAAAGGCTTATGCCAACACCTTATACAGTAAGTCTTGAAAAATTTTCTATAACAGAACAAGAATTTACAATGGCGTTTACTAAAAATGGACTTTGTACAATAAGTCCATCAACAAAATAAAATATTAACAATTAAATTAAAAAAAATGGATAAAAAATTAATAGTAGGAGGTTTAGCGGTATTAGGAGGTTTGGCACTTGTCGCTTATTTGTTAAAACCAAAATCGCCTAAACAAAATTCAGACGGTTTCTTTAATGCAGTAGGTGGTGGTGCGCAAGATACAAAGCCAAATTACGCTTTCTTCGCACTTTCAAATGGTGTTTGTACTCTTTTTGTTCACGGTGTAAATGCTGATGGTTCAAAAGCGTATTATAAATCCCCGTCAAACGGTTCGGATACTTACTCTCTTGCTTCAATAAAAGGAAATGAGTATTATTTAGCTACCAAGCTACCGAAATGTAAATAAATAAAAACAACTTTTAAAATTAAAAAAAATGAATAAGAAATTAATAGTAGGAGGTTTAGCAGTAATAGGCGGTTTAGCACTTGTTGCGTACTTATTAAAACCAAAATCGCCAAAACAAAATTCAGACGGTTTCTTTAATGCAGTAGGTGGAGGAGAGCAAGATACAAAACCAAATTATGCTTTTTTTGCAGTTTCTAATGGTGTTTGTACTCTTTTTGTTCACGGTGTAAATGCAGACGGTACAAAAGCGTACTACAAATCTCCGTCAAATGGAACTAATACTTATGCTTTAAGTACAATAAAGGGTAATGAGTATTACTTGGCAACTAAATTACCAAGATGTAAATAAAAATAACTTTTAAAATCAAAATAAATATAAACAATTAAATTAAATCAAAATGGACAATAAAAAATTATTAGTAGGAGGTTTAGCAGTAATAGGCGGTTTAGCACTTGTTGCGTACTTATTAAAACCAAAATCGCCAAAACAAAATTCAGAGGGTTTCTTTGGTGCAAATGGAAGAACGAGTAAAGTGAACAGTAATGGAGGTTGTAGAGTTTGTGAATCTTCATCAGGTCTTTACTATGGAGTATATGGTCAATGTCGCAGAGGAGATGCTTGTAGAGATAAGTTGTAACATAAATCAATCAAAATAAATATAAACAATTAAATCAAAATAAAATGGACAATAAAAAATTATTAGTAGGTGGTTTAGCGGTAGTTGGTGCAATAGCATTATTTATGTATTTAAAACCAAAACCAAAAAATAATTCTGACGGATTTTTCAACGCTTCAGGAATGAGTAAATTCTTTCAACAAACGTCTGACAGAAACAAAAGTCAATTCCACAATGCAAACGGAAAAAAAGTAAGTGCTTATTACAAAAGATAATAAGAAATATTAACAATTAAAATTTAGAAAAAATGGACAATTTTTATGAAGACAATAAAACACCAAGTACAACAAGTAATTTGGTTTATATCGGAGTATCAGCAGTAGTTGTATTCGGATTGGTTTATCTTGTAGGTCGTGCTTGGAAAAAGAGCCAAACTGCATAGATAACTATGGTTTCTGTACCGCACCCTAAATATAAATTTAAGGAAGATTTTACTGCGAAGTTATGTACTAACTACATAGAATCTTTTACTACCAAAACACCTTGTAAATCTTACGAGGATTTGGTGTTTAAAAAAGGGGACGTTTTTGAAGCCGTTAAAAATGTCTATATAACCGACCCAAACGTAATAGTAGGGTCGGCTAAAATGACACCCTTTCAAATCCCTATAAACATTTTAGATAAAGTTGATGATTCAACTGAAATTACAGATGTAATTCAAGGCGACCCGAAAGTTAACAAAGCAAAAAAACAAGCGGTAAATGATGCTGAAGAAAAAAAAGTAAAAATGATGTTTATTATGCCTACTATTGTTATATTAGCGGTTGTTTGGATATATGGCATTAAAAAACTTTAATGTATGAAAAAAGTTATAAAAGTTGGGGCGTTATTGGTAGTATCTGCGGGTATTATTTATTCCGCTTACATTATGTATGACGAGTATGTTAAAAAACACAAAAAAACAGGAGAAGTACAACCATTATTTTCAGGAGGCACAATGGGTAACATAGGTTGCATACAACCACCCTGTTTTTAAAAAAAAAATAAAAAAGTTATGAATAAAAAAACAATGTTTTACGGATTATTAGCACTTGGAGGTGTATTTGCTTACTATGCTTGGAAACAACATAGTTTAAGTAGTGAAGAAACTTCGGAGGGAACTTCAACAACTCCTTTAAGTCATACGTCAGGTATTTTTGTAGATGATGTGCCTGTAAACCCAAGCGTATTAGGAATTCCTGCATCTACAACTTCAACAAGTTTTGTTGATAAAGTTAAAAATAAAGTTAGTAGTATTGTTGAGCCTCTTATTGGAACGCAAAAACAAACTCAATTAACAGGACAAGGGCAATTCCTTGAATCTTAAATAAATACCTTATGGAAACTAAAAAAATTATAGGAATCGTTATGATAGGTGCTTCGGTAGGGCTTTTAGTTTATCTATATAAGGGGTACTTAAAACCAAGACTTGAGGTTGATGCTGACATAAAAGCGGGGAAACCTGCTCCAACAGGCACAACGTCAACAACAACAACAACAAATTAAAAAAAATATGGAAACAGTATTAAAAAGCCCCAATAAACTTTGGAGAGAAAGCGGAACTTCATTGAGTTTTGCTGATTGGATTCAAAGAGAGAAAGACAAAAACATTTTTTTAGTAAACAAGAAGTTTGAGAATTTTACAAATGTTGATGGAGAAACCGATGATGCTATTTGGTTACAAGATAGTATGAATGAATCAAGAAAAGTTTTAGGAATAGATGTTCCTAAAGACAATAAAAAAAAGGACAATACATTCATAGGTCTTAATAAAGGGATTCTTTTATTATCCGCTTTAATTATTGTAGGTGCAATCGGCTATAAATTTTATAATAAAAACAAGTAGTATGAATTTAAGGTTAGATACAAGATTTGAAGAAATGTGCTTGGTGGTAAAAGTAGCAGTAACAATGCCTACTAAAGTTAGAATTAAAATTTTTGACGAGCAAAGACCTAAAATTGTTTTTACAGATAGGTATAAAACTGTGAATTCTGATTATACTTTTTATGTTCGTATGCCAATTACTTCTAAAAGCGTTGTAATTTCAGTATATGATGATAAAAAAGGTAATACTCCACAGAATCAAGAGCATAATATTAAAGTTATTTCAGTTGATAAAACACCTTTGCAAAAAAGAATTGATGTTGTTGATATTCATAACCCAACAATTGCTTACTTTATAGATTTTGCACAAAGATTTTGTTTTAATGCGCCTTATTTAGAAGCAAACAAATCGTACCAATCAGATAATGGAGGATTTATGATTGAATATTTACCTACTATTACTGATTCAAATGGTAAAGAACTTACAACACCTGCAAGAATTTCAAGATTAACGGGACGTATTCAAGTATCTAAAAGACAATTTGATGATTATACAATACCTATGAGATTTGCGATTCTTTGCCACGAGTTTAGTCATTTCTACGTTAACGAAGATATGCACGATGAAAGCGAAGCAGACTTGAATGGGTTGTTGATTTATTTAGGGCTTGGTTATCCAAGAATTGAGGCGTGTGAAGCGTTTTTAGAAGTTTTTGAACACTACCCAAGTCAAGAAAATAAAATGCGTTACGATAAGATTAAAAACTTTATCGATAACTTTGAAAAAAACAATATAGTTTTTAAGTAAAAAATATAAATTATGGCAAGTTTAGTAAGAACGGATTTAGCTCCAAGAGTGATAGAAACAAATGTTTCTAATATAGATTTAAACCCAATAGACGTAGTTGAAAAATTAGGTAAGTATGTATTAATTTATGATTATAATGCAGTTCCTATTATTTATGATATGGCTAATTATTCTGTTCATCTTGAAAATGAACAAGTTAGTAATCAAGTTGCAATTCCGCAACCTGATACAACATCATATTCAGGTGATTCTACATCGCCTTATAATTCGCCACAACCTGTAAGAGTAAATTCAAACTCGTCAGTAGGTGTTTTCTCAAAAGGAAACGTAGTTGAGGTTGTTGGCTTTAATGGTACTAATTCGGTAGTAAAAAACCCTAATTATGTACCTGCTCAAACCACAACAAATTCAGGAGGTTATGATTGGACGGGATTATTCGGAAACCCTGTAAATATGAAAGAATTTAATATTCCTAAAGAATATTTATCAAAAGTTGATGATTCTTCCGATATTACTGTTAATACGGGTATTAACTTTGGGGCTAATATGAAGCCAATGTCAAAACCTGCTTTTCCAATTTACCCATTACCTGATGTAAAAATTCCTCTTAAACCAATTGCAGACCAACTTATTGAGCAAAATTCAACTTATGTTTTAAATAAAGATTTTGGATATAATAAAACAGATAATACAAACGAGCATATTATTCCTGATTTGAGAACTTTAACATCAGGAACTAAAGTTACAGGAAATGTATTTAGACCAATTGTAGATTACAAAGCAAAAGCGGGAGTTTATGTTCCTGAAAATCGTTTTGATTATCTTGAGGTTAAAGGCTTAACGGATAGCAATTCTTTAAAAATACCTTTATTAAATTTGACAAAAAATATTCCAACAAATAGCGGTGTAGTTGTTCCCGCAAAAAATGACAATAACAATTTATTGTTGATAGCAGGTGCTTTCTTTATAGGATATGCCTTATTCAGCGATAACAAATCGTCTAATTAAAAAATATAAATTATGGCACGTACAATAATAAATTTAGATGCTCAACCTATTAATCAAGAAATGGAAGTTTTGGAAATACCGCCTCTTGTTAAAGATGGTAATTTAGGCAAATACGTTTTTCTTTATGATTTTCAAACAAACATCTTTACAGCCGAAGCAAATGCTATTATGCAAAGTATGGGTGATGGGGGCGCACTAACACCATTGCCAAAAGACTCTTCTTTTACATTAAAGTATTCTAAAGGCGATGTTGTAAATGTTGTTGATTTTAGAAAAATAATAAATGAAAAAGGTATAACAACAATAGATAAAAGCGGTTTGGTAATTAATGTTCCTGTTTACGTTAAACCTATAGGTAAAACTTCTCAAAGTTTTGCTCCAACATTGATTATTGACAATTCACAAGGTTTATTACAGAAAGTTGCTGAATCAACCCCGCTTACAACAAAATTTGGCGTAGGTTTTGGTAAAAACCCAAACCCTAAAACGCAACCTATTTCAGATAAACCTGTAAGTCCAAATCCAACACCTACTACAAATCCTGTTGTAACAAATGGCGTTCAGGACACAAGTACAAGTGGAGGCATTGGAAATTTTTTAAACGATAAAAACAATTTAGTAATAGTAGGGGTTGTTCTTGTGATAGGTTACTTGTTGTTTAATGATAAAAGCGAATAATTATGGCGACAAATAAATTAATTACTATAAACAAACCTTTAACACTTATTTATTTCAATAATTTAATTCTTGGAGAATTAAAAAAGAACGGAATTAATGCTTGGATTGCAGGTGGGGTTATGAGAGATTATTTTTCAGGGAAACCACTTAAATCGGATTGCGACATTTTCTTTCCAAACCTTTCGGAATTTAATAAGGCAAAAAATTACTTAATTTCTAAAGGAGCTAAAGTAATTTGGGAAAGCGAAAACGGAATGAAAGTCACATACAAAGGAAACACATTTGATTTAGTAAAAATATTCACACCAAATCCAAATGCAACAATTGGTCGTTTTGATTTTACAATTTCTATGTTTGCTACCGATGGTAACGATATTTATTATGGCAATAATTCTCTTAAAGATTTAGAAGATAAGAAATTAGTAATTAATGGAATTGTAAATCCATTAAGCACACTAAAAAGAGTTTTAAAGCATTATAGAATGGGCTTTACTATGTCTGCTGATGAGACTAAAAAATTGTATAATTCATTAAACAGTCTTCCTTATGACGAAACAGATGATTTACTTAATGCAAGTGGAAGTTCAGGTCAAGGATTAGATAATTCAACAACAACAAATATAAAATCTACCGCTCCTGTCGTTGAAAAGCCTGATTATTTAAGGTATGCAATGATTGGTGTTCTTGCAATATTAGTGGGTTATGTAGCATATAAAAAATTTGATAAACCGCAATAATTATGGGAAGTTTCGGGGGCGTTAAAATAGATGCTGAAAATTTTCAACAAACAGTTGATTTAGTAAAAGAAAAAGCATTAGCTAAAAGAGAGTTATTAGAACAAAATAGACTTTCTACTTTATCACAATCTTTAACAGATTACCGTGTTAATTTGGCTAATTCTACTTTTCCTGATGGTCAGTATTATGTTTCGTTTGATTTTAATTCGCAGTTAATAAATTTTCAGGGAGATGCTTACAATAAAAATAAAGCATTTACAGGTTTACCTCCTGTTTTAAAACAATTTAAAAAAGGCGAATTAGTTAATGTAGTTACTGTGGCTACTAATATGTCAGGTAATTTGGTAAAAGCAATTAAAACGAATGAGGGTAATTTTTATGCAGACCAAAATAATCTTTCTAAAACAAATCCCATTGAGCCTTTAGCTATTCAATCATTATCAGAAAATAAAAAGTCAAATAACGACAAAACAATAGTAATAATTTTAGGGGCTTTCATATTAGGGTTCTTGTTAAGTAAAGATTAGAGATGAATAATGGTAAAAAAATATTTATGATTCTTGGAAGCGCAGTCGTTTTAGCGGGTGTAGTTTTGTTTTTTATAAAACCTAAAGCAATAGTAACTTTAAGGAAAGACGGAACGGGAACTATTCAGTTAGGAGGCTCTACGAAAGATTTTAAATTAGGCACAAGTGCAGATTTAACTTCTTGGAATGGATATGAATTACATATATTAAACGAAGAAATTTGGTTAAGAAAATGGGGCAGAGATTTACTTGATAAAAAAGGAAATCCCGATGTAAAAATAGTAACAGTTTAAAAAAGAATAGAAATTATGAAAGATAAAAGAATATTATATTTTGGTTTTGCAATAGTTGCAATTTATTCGTACATAACATACTCAAATTATCAAAAAAATAAAAATAATTTTTACAATGTCTAATACAATAGAGCCGATAGGTAACAGAGATGTTGGCGGAGCAAAACCCTTAATAACTCCAATTATGGTAGATGGTCACGCTTTTAAATTTCAAAAAGATGCAGACGAGTATATTAGAATGAGAAGCGAAATGACACCTGCTCAAATTAAAAAAGAAGCAGATGATATTGCTTTGGAAAAAAACAAGAAAGGTCAGGAATTATTTATCGGTATGGTAAAAAATACTGCTATGGTTTCGGCAGTTCCTTTAGGACTTGCTTATTTCTCTTATAGCCAAAAATATAGTTTAACAAAAGGGATAGCGGTTGTAATTATTGGTAGTGGAATAGCGTATAGCGTGGCTATTGCTTACGCTTTTAGAAATGGAATGTAAAAAAACAAAATTATGACATTAGACGCAAAACAAAAAAAGTTTTTATTAATAGGTGGTGCAGTAGTATTAGGAGTTTACTTAATTAGTAAATGGCTTCATCACTTACCAAAACCACAAAATCCTGACTTACCACCAACTCGTGAATTAGATAAAGAGTTAATACTTGCGAAAGGTTCTAAAGGTGCTGAAGTTTCTGAATTACAAAGAATTTTAATTAAAGATTTTAATGCTAAATTAGGTAATTCAGGGGCTAACAAAGACGGTATTGATGGAGATTTTGGTCAAATGACCGAAGATGCTTTAATTAAAGCAAAAAAAGTAAAAAAAATAGCATTAAAAGATTTGTAAAATGAAAAATATAACAAAAACTCAATTAATTTTCGGTGGAGTAGTTTTAGGTTTAGGTGTTATGATATTTTTATATGTAAAAAATAAACCATTGCCTAATCAATTAAATAATGTTGATAAAAACGGAGTAGAACCAAACCAAAACAATGAAGAAACCCAACAAAATAAAGACAATGAAAATAATAGTTCATTAGACAGTAATTTGATTTTAAAACTCGGCTCAAAAGGAGCGGAAGTAATGGAATTACAAAAAAGGTTAATAAATGATTACGGTCAAGATTTAGGAAAATTTGGAGATAATCAAGACGGTGTTGATGGAATATTCGGTAGCGTAACATTGGCAGGGTTGTTAAAAGCAAAACAAGTTTCTGAAATAGCATTAAAAGATTTGTAAAATGAAAAAAAATATAGTAATTACATCGGCAATAGTTCTTGGAATAGGAACTTTAGGATATTTTTATATGAAAAAACCTAAAGGCACTATAATTATAAATTCTGATGGTAGCGGTACTGCCAAGTTAGGCAACAAAATTGCTAATTTTGAAAAAGATACGGGGGTGGTGCTTAAAACTTGGAATGGTTGGGAATTATCAGCAGGAGCGTCAAGTATGACTTTAAGACATTTTGGAAAAACTTATGAGCAGGGAGATATAACACAATATATGGGCGGAAGTTCAAACGTTGAAATAATCCATAACAAATAAATAAAAATGGGAAAAGGGTATTATATAGTTGGTGCGGTTTTGCTTAGTGTTGGAGCATACTTGCTTTACAATAAAATTAAAAACGGAAATCTAAAATATAATTTTAGAAATGAAGATGATATTACTCAAGTAGAAGAGGGAGGTCATCTAAATCCGCCAATGGAAGTTCCAATAACACCACCTTTAGCAACACCTAAAATAGTATAGTATTATGAAGAATAATCAAAAAGTAATAATTGTTTCCATAGCTCTTGTTGGGTTAGGTATGTATTATTTTTATAAACAAGGAAAACAAGACGCTCAACCTGCTTTAGAGCCAACATCTCCTTTTGGAGATACAAAAAATATTGGAACTAATACATCTCCTGTAAAAGCAAATTGGGATAAAGTTCTTAAAAAAGGTTCTGTGGGTCAGGAAGTAGGAATACTTCAAACCGCATTAAAAACATTAAAAGTTGATAATAGTTTTGGTTCTTTGACTGAAGCGAGATTAAAAAAGGTTATGGGTGTTAGCGAAACATCTTTGAATAATTATAATAAATTTATAAATAAAAAATAAAATTATGAATAAAAAAGTAGTGATAATAGGGGCTTTGGTTTTATTAGGTGGAGGGGCATTTTTTTACTTTAAAACTAAAGCAAAACCTAAAACAGACACAACAGGTTCAGGTACGGCAGGTACAGGAACTTCGGATTCAGTAGCGACTGATACATCAGGTACAGGAACTAATACATCACAATCAAATACACAGACAAATCAAAGTACAACAGTTTCAGGAAATGGCACAACCGAATCCCCTATTGTTTATAATCCACCTCCCACAATATCTATATCTCCCGCATCATTATCTGATTTACAAGCGGTTGTTTATCTAAATAAATACCCTGACTTAATCGGTGCTTTTCTAAATAAATACCCTGACTTAATCGGTGCTTTTCACAATAATTTACAATTAGCAAAAGAACATTGGGTTACTAAGGGTAAGGCGGAGGGCAGAACTATTCCATTGATTACAAATAATGTTAGTACACCTACTCAATTATCGGATGACCAAGCATTGATTTATTTAGCAAAATATTCAGATTTATTAGGTGCTTTTGGAGTAAATTTACAATCAGCAAAAGAACATTGGGTTACTAAGGGTAAGGCAGAGGGAAGAACAATTGATATTGTTATTTAATTTATTAATTACAGTATTAATAAAAAAAGGTTTTTATTAAAGTGAAATAATTATATGGAACTTAACTTTAGTAAGCTTTACTTAAAAATTTATTATATTTGTTTAAATTTAAAATAAAAAAAATGGCATTAATAACTTGGGATATTGCGCCTGATTACGATGAATGGGGTATTGATACTTATTGGAGTTGCGCCGATTGGATTACTTGGCATCAAAAACTAACAGAGCATTTCGGAGAAGCAACCGCTACCGAGATTTGGAATTATGCTTTTAGCTTATCAGGAAATTTAAGTTCAAATTTAGATTGTAATACTTTAAATTCTGACTTTAGAAGTTATGTTAAAGCTCATAATTTAAAACCTTACACAGATATAGCTCTACAAACTGTAGGTACTGCCGTAGATGTTGTTAGTGGTGCGCTTGATACTACGTCTAATGTTACTTCAGGGGTTTTTGGAACTGTCAACTCTCTTTTCGGAGGAACTAATTTAAAGAAAACAATAAATATTGTTCTTATAGTAGGAGGAATATTAGGAGTTGCTTATGTTTATAGAGCATTTAAAAAATAATAGTTATGAAAAATAAAAAAGTAATTATAATAGCAACAACCTCATTGATAGTCATAGGTCTGCTTTACTTTGCGGTTAAAAAGGCAAGCGTAAAAACAATTTCTAACGACCCGCAACTAAAAGCAGATTACGATGCTTTGATTAAAAAAATTGATAACGCTAAAAAATAAAAAAAAAATGAATAGCGACAAAAAAATATACTTGTATTCGGGTTTAGCAATTGTAGGGGCTATAGTTGCTTATGTGCTTATTACAAAGAAAAAGCCTTTGGCGAGTTCTTCAAATGAGGGTTCAGGTGTTCCTGACCCTGAAACTACTGTAGCCACAACAACCACAGGAGAAGTTGTTGACCAATCACAGGTTAACATACCTCAAACTTTATCTGACATCTTAAAAAAAACATCTGCTCAAGTTACTGTTGATTTAATTAATAAACCTGTTTATACAAAATTAGACGATGTTAAAGTAAGAGATTCAAACTATGTAAATAATGGAATTATTAATAACATTATGTCAACTATTACGAATAGAGGGACTTTATTAGGTAACGTAATACAGGTTATTGATGATAAAGGCTCTTTAAAAAATAATGATGGTAGAGTTTACAAATGGTTTAGAATCAAGCCTGCACAAGTCACATTAGACGATATGAATAGAAATAAAAGTTTTTTTACACACGCTTTTTTACCTGATAGCACAGGAAAAGAAATTTTTGTGAGAGAAGATACACTAAAATTAGAAAAATAAACAAATGAGAGCAACAATAAATCAGCCAATAATAAACGATAATGTTTATGACGAAACAGGGGTTGGAAATGGAGGTTCGCAAATTGTAGAGCCTGAAGTTCTAATCCCTATAATACCTACTACATATACTCCTCCAATAACAAATATTCAAAATTTAGAGGAAGTTGAAACTCAACAACCTCAAAGTGGTTCTTCTCAAAGCGGTTCTTCTCAAAGTAGTTCTTCTCAAAGCGGTTCTTCTCAAAGTAGTTCAAATCAAGGCAGTTCTTCTCAAAGCAATACAGGTTCTTCATCTGATTCAAATCCAAATGTAGTTCCAAGTGCGACAACGGGAGAAACAAAAACTTACGTTAACGGAGGAACAACGCCCGATTCAAATATTACAGTTAAAAAGCCAAAACCAAATTATTTAGCTTTTGGAATAATTGGGGTTATTGGTTTGTTGGTAGTTTATAAATTATTTTTAAACAAAAAAAGCGAGTAAAAAATGTCTATTAATATTAATCCAAACGAAAACAAACTTGTTTTAAAAGTAGTTGCAACCGCTACCGTAATTACGGCTTTAGCAGGTGCTTATTACTTTTTTGTAAACAATGTATGGAAGCCAAAAGTAAAGGTTTTAAGCGTGGATTTTGATAATGGTTTTGCAACGGTAGAAATGCCATTCGGAAGAAAAGTAGATATTTATGGAGATTCTCAATTTTTAATAGGTGGAGATTGGGGGATTAGGTTTGGTACTGTAATGAAACAAGGTAAAGTTTCCTATGAAAATTTACAATTGTTAAAGCACGGTTTAGTTGATGAATATTTAGATACTTCAAAACTTAATAAATAAAAAAAGTTAATTATGGCTTATACAGATGTAGGTAGTGGTGGTGTTATATATGATTCAAATGAAATCAATAGGTTAAATGATGTTGCCGATAAATTTACTAACTTAACAGATAAAATAGATAAAGAAGAATCTAAAAAAAAAGACCTAAAAAGATATTTAATTATAGGTGCAAGCGCAATTTTAGTTTTAGCACTATTAAGAATAGCGGTTAAAAGTAGAAAATAATAATGGAAGCAGGAAAGTTAATAGGGAACGTTATTGTATTTGGTGGTATTGGTGCTATTGGGTATTTGTTGTTTAAAAAACAAAAACCTATTGATGGCTCAACGTCTAAAAATAAATATACCGATGAAAATGGAAATCCATTAGCAAAAGACACTACTTTTTATAAAGGTGTTGAATTTTTAGATATTTGTAGCGCAACAAATGGAGGTACAAAAGAAGGAGAAGTTGATGTAGGAGATGATAATCATACGAGAGTATATTTTAATAAAAAGGACTTGCCGTACATAAAAGATTTATGTGATAATTTACCTCTTACGTTAAAAAACGAACTTGACCAAGAACTTTCTTCAGTGAATGATTTTGGTTTTCCGCATACTGCCAATACCTGTAATGGATTAGATATGCAAATTTCTGATTTGCAGAATAAAATTTTAGATGAATATAAAAAAATTAATCCGATTTTAGCTTCTTCTTATGAAATGCAAAAAAAACATTCCGAAGATAAATTTAATAAATTTAACTGTCGAGATAAAATTGAGGCTCAAAGAACAAATGATGTAATAAATACAGAAGTAAAAGGAGATGTAAAGGCTGAACAAAGCATAGGAAAAAGTTCTATTAAAGACCAAAACACTTATATAATATTAGGTGGTTTGGTATTATTGACAGGTTTTTATGTTGTATTGAAAAAATAAATATTATGGCGAACACACCTTATGCTAATTTAGGACAATGCGCAATAGACAATTATTCAAAATTGCCTGTCGTTGACGACAAGTATTTTGATAGTCATTCTCCTTATGAAAAATGTAAATGTATTCAAAATATGAAAGCAAGTCTTGAATCGCTTGTGGTAAATAAACCTGCTTTATATAACCCATATCTTGATATTTACAAAAAAAAATATACAGATAATAAGTGCGATGAAGTTTTTAAAAATTATGTAGCAACCAATGTACAGGATATTTATACTTCAGTTTCACAGGCTGACAAAGCAAGAATTGAAGCAGATAGTAAAAAACAAAGAAACACAAGATTATACATTGGCATTACAGTATTTGCATTAGTTATTGGAATGATAGCAATTTACGGGACAAGAAAAGAGTAGTATGAAAAAAGAAAGTTTAGGTTTATTAGTTATTTTAGGAGGAGTTGCTATTATTGGCTTTATTTGGTTTAAAAGAAATAAACCTCAAATTGCTCAATCACAGTTGGCTAAACTTACTGCGCAATCTAATAACTTGGCTACAAGTGCAGATACTATTGATAAGCCTTTTGAATATAGTGACGATGTTATTAATAATTCGGGTATAAACCCAAATTCTTCAGGCGGTATGTTTTCAAATTTGACACCTGCACAAGTTAAAGATTTAGGAAATGCAGTAAATCAGGCTTGTCCGAGTTGTGCAAACCTTGATTTTGGTGCAAACATCACAAATCAGATAGCACAAAATATGCAAAATGCAAATTTAGATTTTAGTCATTTAGGAGATTTATCTAAAATTGATTTAACTAATATAAAAATTAAGTAATTATGGTTAGTTCTTATGGTTCAGGCATAATGGGTTCTTCTAACGTTTACGATACGGCACAAGAAAATGCTCGTCAAAAGGTTAATAATGAGTTTGGCTCAAGACCTTTTAATTGCGCTGATTTAGATAAAAATTTGAAACTAATTAGTGATAGAATTTTAATTCAAAGAAAATTATATGCTTTGCCAAACACAGAGCAACAAGCATATATTGACGCTCTTGAATTAACAAAAACTGCTTGGGAAAGTTCTTTTGCTACTCACAATTGCAGGGATATTATCGATAAAATAAGGCTTCAATCTATGGCAGTAGTTGACACATCTTCTGCTATAAAACAAGAAGCATCAGTTTTAGATAAATCAAAAAATGACCAAAGTTTGTATATTGGTTTAGGCGGTGTTGTTATGTTAATTGGGTTATATATAATTTTAAATAAATAGTATGACATCAACTGAAATTATACAAGGAACAGAATATAGTTGTGCATCTGATACGAATGTTTTAAATGCAAAAAAAATGGCTTTGGACTTCCATACGAAAAATATTGGAAATCCTGCTAAATCTACTATAACTCCTGCTCAATTAAAATTAATGCAAATTGACTATGATACGTCTAAAAAAAAGTTTGACGATTCGCCTTGCGGTAAATCCAACCCCGAAACAGACGCTTGTATTGAATTAGATGCTCGAATAACATCTTTGCAGTCATCGATGACGTATTTTCAGAAAGTTAAAGATTTTAAGGGTGCTGAAACTATTTCAAATCAATTAAATGATTTGAGGAAAAAATTTGATGACGGCAAATGTGGAGATAAATTAAGTGTTTTTAGAGCAAAAGGAGTTGCTTCTGTTTCAGATGAATTTAATCAAATGGATAAAGCGAGAATAGAGGCTGATAGTAAATATCAAGCAAAAGAAAAGATATTTTTTGGTGCAATAGTTTTGTTTGGTGCGGTAATAATGTTAACAATGTTTGGAAAAAATAAATAATATGAAAAAAGTTTTATTATTCGGGGGATTAGCCCTTGCGGGATTTGGGTTGTATAGATATTTTAAAAATCAAATCGAATTGGCTTTAAGTTATGAGTATGCTTTAAAAGATTTCAAAATTTTAGGTCAGACTGATAATATGATTGATGTTTCAGTCGTATTTAGTATTACTAACAAGTCTTCATTTCAAGTAGTTGTGAAAGATTATGATTTACAATTATTTTTTAAAGACTTACCGTTTGCTAATACAAAATCAACAGAAAGTATTACTGTTCAACCAAATTCAACTTTTGAGGTTACAGGAATTGGTCAAATAGATATGGACAAGTCTAAAGTTGCTATTTTGCCTTTTATAAAAGATGTTTTAGATAGAAAGCCGATTGATATAGCAGTTTCAGGAACAGTACATATTGTGTTTCTTGGAATACCTACAAGCCTAAATTTTGATAAACAAAAATTTAATTACTCTGTTGATTTAATTGCAGATTACAATTTAGGAAATTCTTATGAAAAACTTAAAGCAAAACACCCTAAAATATTTGCGTTTTTAGGGATTAAATAAATATTTATTAATTTTTTAAATATTAAAAAAAATAATTTTGATTAAAACAAAGATATTAATTTAGTATTTTTGACACAAGAAACTATTTTAAACTAAAACACTATGGTAGAGGGAATTGTTAAAAAGATTATGATGACGGGAATTAATAAGTATGCAAAAACATACGGAGCGTCAAATGATAATGTTCAGATTAAAGTAACTGATGATGAAAACGGTAATGTTTTCTATACAATGTGCAACGATTTCAAAGACGTTGAACCTGTTACTTTTTTGAATATAATGGATAAAAGAATGGATTTTTTCGGATATGAGGGATTAGCATCTCCTTTCCTGAAAAAAGCATTAGGAATATTTGCTGAAGAGGCAGGTTGTGAAGTATCTAAAGTTAATTGCTTTATTATGAAGCATAAAGAAACTATCGGATTGGCTTTTTACAACGGCTTTAAAAGCGGTAAAAATATTCTTCTTGCTAAACAATTAGAAGTATTAGGACTATAAAATAAAGCATTTATGGCAGATAGAGTTACAACCACAAGAAAACCAAGAGAAACTATTACCGTTAACGCAAAAGATATTACTTGGATAAAAGATGCGATAGGTAAATTAACAGATAAAGTTGATTCAATTGAAAAAACAACCAATAAGTTGAATACAACTATTGTTGGCGACCCTCAATATGGTCAGATAGGTTTAGTAACTGTCGTAAAAGACCATAGTGATTATATTGAAAAAGATAAAACTTTTAAATCAAAGTTAGTAGGCGGTAGTATAGTTTTGGGTACTTTATGGACTGCGTTTGTAAGTTATTTAAGTAACCACAAATAATTAAAAAAATAAAAGAAAATGGGTTTAACTCTTTCGCAAATTCAAAATATAAGTTCTCCCAATGGAAACTCTTTAGCAGTATTCATTGACGGGCTTACAGGCGTTCTTTTGTTAAAAGACGTTAATGGTCATACAGAACCTTTGTCAAACTATGTCTGTGGAGGCGGAGGTGGTGGAAACAGTCCTTTTGCGTTTAATTCAAACGGAAAAGGTATTCAGCCAATTAAAGGTAATAATGTTTCCTGTGGAAATTATGCTACTATTGGAGGAGGGTTTAATAATAATGCTTTAGGTTACAATGATACCATTGGCGGTGGCGTTAATAACTCTACAAATTCACTTTATGGAGATAATACGATTGCGGGTGGTCAAAATATATTTATTTCGGGCGGTTATAATTCATTTATAGGAGGAGGTTCTTACAATGTTTCTTCTTCAAGTGAGAACGCAATAGGCGGAGGTACTTTGAATACTGCTTCGGGTTTTCGTGCCACTATTGGTGGTGGTTACGGAAATATATCAAGTTCAGGAGGTTCTGTCGTAGTTGGCGGTCAAAACAATACTGCTTCTAATTGTTGTTCATCTGTTGTAGGCGGTTGTGGCAATACTGCTTCGGGATTACAGTCGTTTGTTGGAAGTGGTAGAAAGAATACGGCTTCGGGTTATCTTTCATTTATTGGAGGCGGAAATCAAAATTGTGCGCTTGGAAGAGGTTCGTTTATTGGAGGCGGTTCAAATGATGGAGGTTGTAATTACGCAGGAGGTTATGTTTCAACAGTAGTAGGCGGTATAGGTAATAATGCAAAGCAAAATTATTCTTTCGTTGGTGCAGGAGGTAACAACTTGAATTTCGGTATTGGCGGAGTAATTACAGGTGGTTTTGGTAATACAACTTATAAACCTTTTGGTTTTATTGGAGGTGGTTGTGCTAACTATGATTCAGGCGATTCTTTTTCAGTTATAAGCGGTGGATTTAGAAATACGATTTTAGGTTGCACTACTAATTATTCAATAGCAAATACAATAAGCGGAGGTTGTTATAATACTATTTTTAGTTCTTCTTTTCAATCTGTAATAGGTGGGGGTTATGCTAACAAAGTATATTCTTATCAAAATACCATTGCAGGGGGTAATAGTAATAAAACGAATGGTGGTTTTTCTACTGTTTCAGGAGGTGTTTTAAACCGTTCTTATAATGCTTCAAGTATTTCAGGTGGTCGTCAGAATTTTGCAGATGTCGCAAGTGTAGTAGGTGGCGGTTTAAATAATATTTCAAGCGGAAATGCTTCTGTTGTAGGTGGTGGTTTAGGGAATATTTCAAGCGGAAATGCTTCTTTTGTAGGTGGCGGAAATAATAATATAGTAAGCGATTATTTTTCATCAGTTGTTTCGGGTTATTGTAATATTGTTACATCGTCTTATTCATCAATTCAAGGAGGTAAACTAAACTTAAATTCTTCTACGTCAAACGCATCTATTGGTGGAGGTCAAGTTAATATTAACAAAGGACAAAACTCCGTGATAAATGGCGGTGTTATAAACTCAATAGGAAGTAGTATTTCGGGAAAATGTAGCCTATTCCAAACTTCTTCAACAAATGGATGTAATTTATATATTTCAGGTAATCAATACGCTTCATTTAGTGTCGGAGATGAGATTTTTGTTTATAATAATGTTTATAAAAATTCTTACAAAGGGAATGTATATGAAGTAAGTTATGGTGGTGGATTTACTATTTTAGGAACTAATATTGATTCAGGAACGAGCAATAGTGTAACTGTTAGAAATAACTGTAATATTAGTGAACAAAATTATAGCGATTCTGTTATTGGAGGTGGTTTTGCCAATTCTATTTTTGGATTAAACAATGTAATATCAGGAGGTTGTTATAATATAAATTATGGCAACCATAATTTTATTGGAGGAGGAGTAAAAAACAACAATTCAAGTGATTTTTCAGCAATTGTTGGGGGTACAGGAAATAGTATAAAAAGCCCTAATAACGGTAACTCTAATTATTCTGTTATATTCGGAGGTGTTGGGAATAATATTTCAACCAATTACGATTCAACATTTGCAAAATATAATACTATATCAGGCGGAGGTTATAATTTCATACAACATAAATGTAGTATGCCTAATTCGGCAACTTATTTCAATTTTATCGGAGCAGGTTATGGTAATAGGATTACAACTAATGCGAGCGGAGCATCATCTTCTTCAAATCATTCTTCTATTATAGGCGGTAGATTGAATTGTATTTACAATTCAAGTTGTTCTTTTATAGGCGGGGGTTATTATAATAAAATTCACGAGAGAAACGCTCATTCGGTAATTGTAGGAGGATATTCAAATTTTATTGAGAATAAAGGAGATAGAAGTTTAGGACTTTTTAACTCGATAATTTCAGGTTGCGGTAACTCAATATATTCTTATTGCAGTACAGGAAATCAATACAATACGGCAAAAACGTATGGTAATTTAATCGTAGGAGGTCAAGATAATAATATTAGAACAAATAATTCTTTAAGATGTGAACTTGATGTTTTATCTCAAAATTTCATAGGCGGAGGTTTGTCAAACGTTATATTTAATAAAGTTGGCAGAAATCTAATATGTATCGGTACTAATCAATCTGTAATAACAGGAGGTTATTCAAATTGTATTTGTAGCGGGAATAATTCTTTTATAGGTGGTGGATTTAATAATCAAATGCAATTTAACAATAGTTTTTCTGTAATTGCAGGAGGAAATACAAATCAAATTACATCATACGGAAGATATGGAGATTTAACTAATAATACAATTTCAGGAGGTGCACGAAACTGTATTGTAAATAATTCTGATAAAAACGTGTCAAGGTATAATGTTGTTTCAGGAGGTACGTCTAATAGGATTGTACTTTCAGGATTAACAGAAATAGGTGGTACTAATTACAATGTAATTTCAGGAGGTCGAAGTAATTGTCTTTATAATAGCGATTCTTCTGTTATTTCAGGAGGTTATGCAAATCGAATTAGCGGTTCTTACCACTCTTTTATAGGAGGTGGAAAAAGTAATAGTTCAACTGGTACTTGTACTTTTATTGGTGGCGGTACAGGTAATTTAACGTCAGGTATTGGAGCATCTATTCTTGGAGGGACTTATTATGGTGATAGCCCTAACAATATTGCAAGTGGTGTTAATTCTGTCATTTTAGGCGGGTATTATAATATTGCTTCAGGTTATATTTCATTTGTAGGAAGTGGGACATACAATAAAGCGACAGGTCTTCGCTCTACAATATTATCAGGTTCTAATAATAGGGTTTTAGGAGAAGAATCTTCTATAATAAGCGCAGTTAGCAGTTCTGTTTGTTCAATTTTTTCAGCAATTGTAGGTGGTATAGATAACAACATACAAACGGGTGTAAACTATGGTTTTATAGGAGCAGGGTCTAATAATACAATTTTTAGTAACGCATCACATTCTTCAATAATTGGCGGTGGTGCAAATAATATTTGTTTTAATGGTTGTAATTTTATAGGTGGAGGTTGTTTTAATAATAACTTTGGAGCATTTTCTTTTATCGGTGCAGGATTTTGTAATACAATTACCGCTAATAGTTGTTTTAGTTCTATTATTTCAGGAAGAACAAACACAACTAATAATTTTTGTAACGTACATATTATAGGTTCAAATATTACTGCTTCTGCTAATAATACTACTTTTGTTCAAAATTTATCTAAAACATCAGGAACGTTTAGGATTAGCCACCCTGACCCTGCAAAAACAGAATGTAAATACTTACAACACTCGTTTGTTGAAAGTCCAACTGCGGGAGATAATATTTACAGATATGAAATATTAGTTAAAGACGGAATTGCTGAAATCGAATTACCTGATTACTTCAAATTCTTAAATAAAAATCCACAAGTTTGGGTTTCTGCTAAAAACGGTTTTGGAATTGGTTACGGAACTGTAAATGAAGAATTGACAAAAGTATCTGTAAAAGCAAATTTAGATATAGAGTATAACGTATTAGTAATCGCTACTCGTAAAGATAAAGATGCAGTTGAAAATTGGCAAGGTATTGAGGTTGATAAAACCTAAAACAGTAATGTTAAAAATAAAAAATAAAAAATAAAAGTTTATTATTCAAACCAATAAATTTTTATACATTTGTATAACTTAAAAATTAAAAATAATATGAAACATTTTACTATACATATTTTTGGATATGGAGAAACACAAATTAACGGAGATGATTTTTCTGTAAAAGTAAAAACAGATACGCTTACAAAAGTTCAGCCTTTGGTTGATGCGATTTGGGCTTTAAAACCCGCTGACAGTCAAGCAGAGCAAACGTTTCACGCAGTAAATATTTTTTCTTATAACGATTTCCGTTATATGACAAAAGGTGGTTTTGGAGATAAAATAACAGATGCTTTAAAAGTCTTAATTGATGATTTAATTGCAGAGTTAAAGGTTGCTTTTGACGCTTTACCAAAAGATGAACAAACTAAAGTATTCAATCAATCTGCTAACACGGTTACGCCACCTGCTGAAGCAGTAGTAACTCCGCCTGTCGATAATACGGCTACAAATCCTCAAATGGGAACAGACACTTCTGCTACAACAGGAACGACAACAGGAACAACATCAGAATCGACACCACCTGCTCCTAATGTGGACGCACCGACATCGTAATAAAAACTATTGAAACTTCGAGATTTTATTAATTTCTCGAAGTTTCTTTTAATTTATAAAGCACCTGATACCTCCTCTTTGTTAGTTCAAATGAAATCAGGGAAGAGTATAAAACCAAGAAACTAAACTAAATTTTATGGAAAAAAAGATATTTTTTCAATCTTCTCTACCAAGAGCAGGTTCTACACTTTTTCAAAATGTAGTAGCCCAAAACCCTGACTTCTATTCAACTCCAACTTCGGGATTATTAGAATTAGTAATGGGTGCTAAAGGTAATTTTCAACAATCTGCTGAATTCAAAGCGCAAGACCCAAAACTTATGGATAAAGCATTTTTGGCTTTCTGTAAGGGAGGTGTAAACGCCTACTTCGATGCAATAACCGACAAGCCTTATGTTTTAGATAAAAACAGAGGTTGGGGTACTACTTATAGACTTGCTGATATGATTTTTGACGGAGAACCTAAAATAGTATTTATGGTTCGTGATTTAAGAGCAGTATATGCTTCTATGGAAAAAAACTATCGAAAAAACCCACACAAAGAAAACTACATAGTAAACCCTGCACAAATGCAAGGTACTACTGTTGATAAACGTATTGATATTTGGGCTAATGGAGTTCCTGTTGGAATTGCTTTAGACCGTTTAAAAGATATTATCCAACAAGGCTTGGATAAAAAAATACTTTTCATTCGTTACGAGGATTTAATGTCTAATCCTGAAATCGAAATGAAGCGTTTCTACGAATACATAGGTCAGCCATACTTCGATAAGCACGATTTCGAGAATGTAACTCAATACACCCACGAAAACGATGCTATTCACGGTATCTACGGCGACCATAAATTAAGACCAAAATTTGAAAGATTACCTGACGATTTTTACGATGTATTAGGATATGAATTATGCCAAAACATCAAAAACTCTTATGAGTGGTTTTACAAATATTTTGCTTATCTATAAAATAAAATGGCAATATTTTGGTTCACGGGGCAACCCCACGCAGGTAAAACAACGTTAGCAAATCATTTAAGAACTGCCTTGACGTTGAGAAATCATATTAAACTTATTTATATGGTTGACGGAGATGATTTAAGACGAATTATCAACAACAAAGATTATTCAGAACAAGGTCGAAGAGCGAATATTGGACAGGCAATTGCAATAGCAAAATATTTAGACGATAAGAACTACGATGTTATTGTTTCTTTAGTTTCTCCTTACAAAGATTTGAGAGAGGAACTTAAAGCAAGTACCGATGTTATTGAGATTTACGTTCATACAACAGACGTAAGAGGCAGAGAAGCGTTTCACGTTTCTGATTACGAACCTCCTACTGAAAATTTTATTGATATTGACACCACAGGTGTTGATGTATTAGTTTCTTTAAATGAGTTATTAACAAAAATAGAACCTTTATTACAATGGCAAAAGCAAAACTAACACATACCGAAATTATTCAACAGAATATAAAAGAGGGTCGTCAGGTAGTGATGAAAAAAGAAACAGAAAGTTTATTTGTTCGTATTAGATTTAACAATATGGACACAGATGGTTCTGAAAAATGGAGGTTAATTGTGAATGGAAACGAATTTCATACAAGCGAAATCTTAATTAACTGCCCTACAAGAACGTTGAGCGAAAAATTTGTTGATGTTGGTATTAAGCATCACGTTGTTTGCGATGCAAAAGAAATCATTTTTAAAGATAACATAGCAACTATAAACTAATGGAAAATAATAATTGGAAAAAAAAGTTTCACGTTGAATCTTCTTTGGAAGCCAAAGACGGTCAATATGCTATGTTTATTGGAAGATTTCAGCCTCTTCATCTTGGTCATACGGAAATGTTCCAACAGGCTTTAAACGAGGGTAAAAATGTACTTATTTGTATTCGTGATGGAGAAGTAAACGAAAAAAATCCTTTTACTGCCGAACAGGTAAAAGAAAATATAGAAACAGGTTATGCTTCTTTTTTTACAGAGGGAAAAATTAAAGTTATGGTAATTCCTGATATTTGTTCAGTAGAGTTTGGACGGGGTGTTGGTTATGATATTATTGAGCATACACCACCAACTGAAGTAGGAGAAATTTCCGCTACTAAAATTAGAGAGCAAATGCGTAAAGATGGAAAACTTTAATAGACCATATATGAAAGGCTATATTGAAGACATCGAGTGGGGTAAAGTCCAAGTTAATCAAACGATTTATCATCACGATGTCATTATAAATAAAGGCGTTGTAACTCAATGGGATTGGAGTAAATTCAAAACCAACCATAGCGAGGGTATTAAAGTCGAAGAATTAAAAGCGTTTTTAATACACGGAGAGTTCGATGTAGATAAAATAATTCTTTCAAGAGGTATGCAGACTAAATTAAACATTAGTAACGAAGCGTATATTTTTTCAAGAATAAGAAACGATGTAGAGTTCTTTGTTGGAGATACAATTTCCGCATACAGAAAGTATAATCAATGGGTAAAAGAAAATAATAATGTTTTGGCTTTTTTCCATTTAACGTGTTAAAAATGATAAAAAACTCAACATATTTCGTTGACATAGACGGAACGATAGTAAAATACAGGCAATTTGATAAATTGCTTTCTACAAAAGCAGAGCCAATACAAGATGTTATTGATAATTTAAACAAAGAATATGATAAAGGTAGTCATATTGTAGTTACAAGCGCAAGACCTCCTGAATTTTTGAAATTTACAGAAATTGAATTGAGAAGCATAGGTTTAAAATATCATCAACTGATATTAGGTATTGGTAGAGGGACAAGATTTGTGCTTAATGATATTGACCCTGATAACCCAATGGTAAAAAGAGCAGTAGGCATTAATTTAATTAGAGATAAAGGCTATCAAGGTAAACTGTAAAAAAATGGAAGATTTTAGAAATTTTAAAACTATTTCAAACGAATATTATGACCAATTAATAAGCGATAGCTTAGAGTTAGAAGAACTGAAAAAAGGAAAGTCTGTAAGTTACAAAAGACATATTTTAAAAGCAATAAGTTATAGGATATTGGGTTCTTTACAAACCTGCACAATTTCTTTTTTCTTTACAGGTAATTTTTGGGTCGCAGGTAGTATAGGACTAACTGAAATCTGTATCAAGCCAATTATTTATTTCTTCCACGAAAGAGCGTGGTACACATTTTCAGATTTCGGAATTAAAAAAAAATAAACTAAAAAAAAATAAAAAATATGTCAATAATAATTTGTCAGGTGGACGGTGGGCTTGGAAAAAGCATAATGTTTACCGCAGTATTAAAAGCAATTAAAAAACAATATAAAAAGGCAAACATTATTGTCGTTACAGGTTATCCTGATGTTTTTATTAGCAATCCAAATGTAAATAAAGTTTTAAGGTTTGACCAATTAAGCGGTATTTATGAGAAAAACATAATGAACAACAAGGATTGTAAAATTTTTGTTTCCGACCCATATCATACTTCAGACTTTCTTACAGAAAGCAAACATTTAATTCAAATTTGGTGTGAAATGTTTGGCATAGAATATAATGGCGAAATGCCTGAACTTTTCTTGCTTAAAGCAGAAAAAGAATACTTCGAGCCATTCTATAAATTGGACAAACCTATCTTGGCTATTCAACCAAACGGAGGTGCTATAAATCAGCCTTTAAAATATTCTTGGACAAGAGATATACCTGTACCAATAGTAGAAGAAGTTATAGAGCAATTTAAAAACGATTATGCTATTCTTCACATCAAAAGAGAAGACCAATTGGTTTACCCAAATACATTACAAGCACTTGATAGTTTTAGAAGTATTGCAGTTGCTTTAAGTATGTCGCAAAAAAGACTGCTAATTGATAGTAGTGCTTTGCATATTGCGACTGCTTTAAAATTGCCATCAACAGTTGCTTGGATAGGCACAAACCCAAATGTTTTCGGTTATGATATGCACACTAATATTGTAGCTAATAAACCAACAAGAGAAGTTGATTTAAACCATTCAAACTATCAAAAATATCTTTTGTTTCAAGATATTAGCACAATTCCTTATAACAACTTAAATGAAGTTTTTGATAAAAAATTAATAATTAATTCTTTAAAATAATCATCAATAGGAATAATTTTGTAATATTGCTATATTTTTTATTATTTATCTTTAAATAAATGGCAATTACAGAATTAACTAAAACACAAGAAATATTATTTGCACCTGATGGTTCAAATTTTATGGAGCAAATTGAACTACTTGAAAATCTAATGATTAATAGTGGTTCTCCCGATATTATAGTAGGCAACTCAAAAGAGTTGCCTTTGACACATTCTTTTTCAGATGGTATTTACATAAGAGAAATATTTATTCCAAAAGGAATGTTTGTCATAGGTAAAATTCATATACTACATCACACATTTTTTTTGATGAAAGGTATTTTGAGAATGTTTACTAAAGATGGAGTTGAAGAAATAGAAGCACCTTACTATGGAAATGCCACAGCAGGGACTAAAAGGGTTTTTGTTGCTTTGGAAGATTCTATTTTTGTGAACGTACTACCTAATCCAACTAACATACAAGAAATTGATAAATTAGAGGATATGTTTGTAGTGTCTTCTTATAAGGAATACGATAATTTTAAACTTTTAAATAAATAATTATGTCGTTCGTAACAACAGCAACAATTGCAGTTTCAATTGGCACAACTCTTTTTAGTTCAAGTCAAGCATCTAAACAAGCAGATAAGCAACGTGAGTTAGCGTGGAATATGCACTTGGCAGATTTAGCATTGCAAGAAAAAACATCAATGGAGCAAATCCGTACTACGGCTGAAACTGACCGTATTAAAATACTATCGGATTCTTTGGAGAAATACCGTGAAGCATTACAGAAAGAAAGCACGATTAGACTTCGAGATACTTGGATTTATGTTGCAGGTCTTGGTGCAGGAACAGGTGTTTTGTATGGTTTATTTTTAATCGGTTCTAAATCAGGTAGTTCAAATGGAAGCGCATAATAATTTTTTAAACGCAGATGGGGCAGATGGGGCAGATTGGACGCAGTTAGTAGGAGTTACGGCTAAATTAGGAATTCAATATCTGACCAAACAAAAAGAGAATAAAAAAAATATAGAGTTAGCCCAACGTGTTGCAGAACTTGACGCTCAAGAAGCAGATAAACTAAAAAAAATATTAGATGCTTCTACGACAGAAGTTGCTAAAACTCAAGCAATAATTGATTTTCTTAACGCAAAAAAAATAAAAGATTTAGAAGCGGACACAAAGAAAAAAAGAATTTTACCTTTAATTGGATTAGGATTTGGAGTAGTTTTACTCGGTTTAATCTTTTACAAATTACATAAGCAAAATGGATAAAGAAACTAAAACATTTATAGCGACAATTGGAATTGCATTGGCACTTCTTTGGATATTTAAACCAAAGAAGAACGCTAATACTGATGCTAAAACGGACGAAGTCATAGTAGATAAGTATCAAGCACCGAAAGTAGTTGAGGAAGACGAAAAGAAATTGAAAGACGAAGCGGTTGTAGGTTTACAGGCAATGCGTGAGGCGATAAACAACGGAGAATCGCCAAGAGAATTGGATAAGTTAAAAAGTATGATATTGCAGGAAAATGGTATTAAGATTATGATTTCTAATAAAACCAAAAAAATGAGAGCAATGGATAAAAAAGGAAGCGTAATTGCTGAAGAAGAATAATTATTATTATGGCAGGTATTTATACACCAACTACAACTTTTTTTCCTGACGGAGTTTATACAATAATGAGTACCACAGGAACTCCTTATTTTATGATTCAAAACTCTATGGGAAGTTATCAGTATGGGGTATATTATATTTATATGCAATCAGTTACAACTCAACAAATACTACAAAGTTTAGGTTTTAGAAGTTATGATGTTAATGGAGATATAAATAGTTTTTTAAACGTTACAATAGTAAGTCCTTACCAATATCAAAATTCATTATTTATGAAGCCTTTAAGGAATGATATTGTTCTTGATGGGCGTACAAGTATAAGTTTTAAATTACTCGCTAATGAAAATGTAAACTTTACTTTTTATGTGATACAATCTTCCGTAGGTATGTTTTTAAATGAACCAAAATTTCTTGACGATTATTTTTTCAAACAACAATACGATTTTTTTAATGGATTCGTCAAAAAAAATTAACGCAGTACCGCTTTATAAATTAAAGATTCAAAATAGAAATCATATAGTTTCTAAATTAAAGACAGGGGACACAATAACAACAAAATCTAAACTAATACCTCTTTATATTCATCACGGAATTATAGAGAGAAAAGGAGATGAAGTTTTTATAGTTCACCTACACCCTGATAAAGTTAATTCAAGTGGAGGAAACTTGGTTAAAGAGCCATTAAATAAATGGCTTACAGGTGGTAGAGAAATAGTTTCTATTCACGAAACAAATTTAGATTCCGCAACTCTTGAACAACTATACAAGGATTTAAAAGCGGAAAAATACGACCATATTAATTATAATTGTGAGCATTTTGTTAATTTCGCAAAAGGAGATTACTTTGTTAGCAGGCAGGTAGTTAAATATACAGGAATACTTCTAATAGGTGCTTTTGTGTATTATTTAATAAGAAATAAAAAAATATAGATGGAATTACCAATTAAAGATACTATTAGTCTAAATGTAGTTAACAATACAAATTTACCTCAACAGGTAAATATGTTAGGAGGTTCGGCTGACCCATTAGGAGTGCCACCACATCTTTTGTATCAATGGAATTTAGCGTCTGAAACTTATTTTGGTAGTGTTACTGCAACTATTGTAATATCAACTACCGCAAATCCAACGCCTATTACATATACAGTTCAAGTTGATGGTTATAACATACAAGCAGTTGCTTACGCTTTGAATACGCTTAATATGGGTTTGTTTCAAGTAAGCAATAATATCATTTATGCTTCAAACGACTTTTATATTTATGGTGCTTTAACAGTTAATTCAAATGCTTTTATCTCTACTTGGGACACATCTTTAACTTCGGGAGGTTCAAGTGCAAGTAATCAAATTCAATTACCTCTTGAATCTACGGGAGTTTACAATTTTGTTGTTGATTGGGGCGATGGTACTCAAAGCACAATTACTACTTGGAATCAGGCTCAAACATTACATACTTACGCAGTAGCAGGAATTTACACAATAAGTATTTTAGGTACTATTCAAGGTTTTAATTTTCAAGCCACAGGAGATTTAAAAAAAATAAAATCTGTTTTGAGTTGGGGAACTTTAAAATTAGGAAATTCAGGAAGTTATTTTTCAGGTTGTAGTAATTTAAACTTATCCTCTGTAATTAATGTTTTAGATTTATCAGGAACTTCTAATTTAGATGAGGCTTTTCAAAATTGCACTTCATTGACAACTATTGGTTTTATTAATTCTTGGAACACAAGCGGTGTTACAACTATGGTTTCGACATTTGGAGGCGCAACATTATTTAATGACAATGTAAGTTCTTGGGACACTTCTTCTGTTTTTGATATGAACGCAACTTTTGCTCTTGCAAGTAATTTTAATCAACCTTTAAATAGTTGGAATGTTAGCAATGTTACAAACTTTGGTGCTATGTTTTCAAATGCAACTGCATTTAATCAGCCTATTGGTGCTTGGAACGTATCTTCCGCAACAAGTATGGGGTTTATGTTTGCAAGTGCAACTGCATTTAATCAGCCAATAGGTACTTGGAATGTTAGTAATGTTGTGGATATGTCAAATATGTTTCAACAAGCAACAACATTTAATCAAAATTTGAGTGCTTGGAATGTTGGAAATGTTATAAGTTTTAGCGGTATGTTTAGAAATGCTACTTCTTTCAATCAACCAATATTTTCTATAATTGGAACTAATGCACAAAATATGGCTAAAATGTTCCAATCTGCAACTGCATTTAATCAAAACATAGGAACTTGGAACGTTACAAATGTTACAGATTTTTCTGAAATGTTTAGAAGTGCAACTGCATTTAATCAAAACATAGGAACTTGGACACCAACTTCTGCAACAACTTTTTTTAGAATGTTTAGTAATGCTACTTCTTTCAATCAGCCTTTAAATGGTTGGGGTGCAAATACTAATGGGGTTTTAGATATGAGTTATATGTTTAATGGTGCAACGTCATTTAATCAATCATTAAACTCTTGGGACACATCAACAGTTACTAACTTTCTATCTATGTTTAATAGTGCAACTGCTTTTAATGGAAACATAACTTCTTGGAATACCTCAAGTGCTATTACAATGGCAGGTATGTTTGACTTTGCAACCGCATTTAATCAAAATATTAGTGCTTGGAACGTTTCAAATGTAACATCTTTTAATGCTACATTTAGTTTAGCAACATCATTTAATCAGCCTATTGGTGCTTGGAACGTATCTTCCGCAACAAGTATGTCGTTTATGTTTGCAAGTGCAACTGCATTTAATCAAAATATAGGTTCTTGGAATATTAGAAATGTTACAGATTTTAGCGATTTTATGCAAAGTAAAACTTCATTCAACTATTCTACTGCTAATTTAGATGCTATTTATAATGGTTGGAGTTTACTTCCTGTTCAGCCAAATCTTTTAAATGTAAATTTTGGAACTATCAAATACACGTTAGCAGGTCAAGCAGGAAAAACAATTTTGCAATCAGCACCTAAAAATTGGGCTATTACTGACGGCGGAATATAGTAAAGAAAAAACCCCAAACTTTTTCAAGAATGGGGTTTTAACTTTTTTAAAACTTCTTTAAAAATCATAATCGAGATTCAAAAATAAGTATTATTGTCCTTAAAGTGTCAGCATTGTTTCTTACAGAAGTAACTTTGATGTTAGAAGACAAATTTAATTAATTATTTTCAATTGACAAGGAATTTTCAGATATATCTGTGAGGTTCTGATAAATGCTAACTTTCTTACGATTATTCTGTTTACCAATAACAGTTCCCTGCACTACTCTAACGCTATCGTTGTCGTCTAATACTAAATAACCTCCGCCCTCAACATTGTCATCATAAGAAACTGCTTTAAGTAGTCTGTCATCTTCTTTGGGCATAAGTTTCGACATTTGTTTAAGAACCACTTTTTTCAGCGACCACTTTTCAGGGTCTTTCTTATCGTTGAAGTAATACTCACTCGGCGTTTCAAGCATATCAACTATTGTTTTTATTTCCTCAAGTGTCATAACCTTGAACACTACTTCGTCTTCAATTTTAGCACAAGCATAGATACATTTGATATTATCACAAGTCTTAACTGAATTGAAGTTTGGAATATGAACCATTTTAGGTTCTAAACCAAGTTCGTACTCGAAATCATCTTGCGTATAAACAACTTCCGCCCAAATCTTTTTAACCTTGTTAGAGCGAAGCAAAAGAGCAACTAACCCTTTGTACCCTAAAATTGGTTTTACTTGTTCTTTTGATACTGTAAAGAAGAATTCGCCAACCAAACTTGACGGAGATAGATTAAGTTCTGCACAATATAGAGCCGAAGCAAAAAAAGATGCAGGGTTTTTCAAAAAAGCATCTTGGAGTTTAGTGGAGCGTTCCAATTCATTAACTAACATCTGTTTGAATTTTTGTGGAGAAGTATTAGTTCCTAAAAGCAAATCAGTTAAGTTCTTTTTTTCGTATTTCTCTATTGAAGTATTGAAGTTAGTCAGTACCCTTGTGCTTAATGTTGTCATTTTGTTTCTTGTTTTTCTTTTATTTTAGTATAATGTTGTCTTTTTTCTTCTAAAAATTCTATTTCCACGCTCATTCTTTGGGTTTCGTTTATTATTCTTTGAAAGTCAATGAATAAAATCTTGCCCTTTAGGCTTTCTGAATAAGCAAACGCAACAAGGTTCTTCCTGTTCTTTCTAATAGAAGACAATTCTTTGCTGATGAACTTGATGATTAAATCAACTTCCTGCTCGAAAAGACCGTTTGTATATTCAAATTCGTACATATTACCTTTTATGTTTTTTCATTTTCGATAAAACACAAATACTCTTGCTCTATTGGGTCGCTCAAATCATTTTTACTTATAATAGCCCCGTAAGCATTACAAACCAAAAACCCTTTTTCGGTTCTTGCAATTCTGATGTATTTTAAGTTCCAATCCGTAACGTTTTTGTTTTTGCTTTTAAGAGATAGGCATCTCCACTCGCCGTCCCCACCACTCTCTCTCCAAAACCTTTCAATCAGGTCTTTTACTTCCTGCTCGGTATGGTAAAACTTGCTAACAGGGTACTTGTCGATTTTACTTGTATCTAATGTAGCGATTAGCCTATCGTGTTGTTCCATTTCGGCTTTAGTCTGAACTGCGCAGTAGAAATCACGGGTATCAATATTATATCTTGCGATATTTACGTCAGAAAAATCTACGTCTTCGTAATATTTCCAATTACTCATTTTATTTTGTTTTTAAAGTTTCTAATACCATTTCAGGGGTTATTTCTTTTGAAGTCATTTCGCTGACATATCCAAACTCAACTACGCCATCGCTTCTATGCCTGTCATTTGCGCTTAAAGCGATTATCTCTTCACAAGTGAGGCAAGTGTACCCCGAATTGAAATCTCCATCTGTAATACCCGCCCAACTAATCATAACGGTATTTTCAGGAAACCTTTTAAGGCAACTAAAGCAAAGGTGCGGTTTTTTCGTTTTAACCTGCTTGTATTTAAGGGAAGTGTATGACATATTTCTAATTTTCTATAAATTCAACTTTCAACATTATACATAGATTGACAAAAGCATCAATTTCTCGCTTTCCATTTTCTTTGTGCCAAGAAGAAATATCTCCGTAGCCAATACCTCTTGCTCCAAAAGAAATATCAAATTCGCCTCTTCTTCTAACCCTACAAATATCTCTGTGAACTACCCACCCACGCCAAAGGCGATGGGTTGGGCTTCAAGGGTTAACGCTCCCACTAATGTAGGCAACTTACCTTGATTTCTAAGAGTGTGTTCCCTACTCAAATAATTTTTAAGAGCAAATGATTTAATATTTATGGAAGCATTTTTATCTCTATCAAGAACAGAATTACACTTCGGACAAGTCCATTCACGGTCTTTAAGTGTCAGTTCTTTGTTGATAGTTCCACAACAAGAGCAGGTTTTTGATGATGGTGAAAAACNTCCTATTCGTAGAATGTTTTTACCATACCAATCAGCTTTGTACTCCAACATAGTTACAAATGTTGACCAACTTACATCCGATATTGCTTGTGCTAAATTGTGGTTTTTTACCATATTACTTACCGCCAAATCCTCTAAACAAATCGTTTGGTTCTCACGAATTAATTTAGTTGATGTTTTATGTAAAAAATCTTTGCGTTTATTTACCACCTTTTCGTGTAGTAAGGCAAGGCGTTGTTTAGTACGCTTACCTTTGTTCTTTGAATATTTACGTTGTACATATTTTAATTTAGATTGTGCTTTTCGTAAGTTTTTAGGATTTTCAAATACTTCTCCATCAGAAGTTACAGCAAAATCTTTAATTCCTAAATCAATACCAATAGTTGCGTTTTCGGTTATTGGTGCTTTAGTTGGTATTTCAGTATTAGTATCTACCAATATTGAAACAAAGCATTTGCCTGTTGGAGTAACGCTTATGTTAGCACTTTTTATAGTTCCTTTGATTTCACGATGTAAAACTATATCAATTCCCTCTTTGAACTTTGGTATTATCAAAAGGTTATTTTCAACTATTACATTTTGTGGTATAGAAAAAGACTGTTTTCCCTTATGCTTCGATTTGAATTTTGGAAAACCTGCGCCTTTAAAAAACTTCTTAAAAGCAATATCCATATTTTGTATAGATTGCTGTAAAGATTGGCTATTTACTTCTTTTAACCACTCACATTCTTTTTTAAGGTCAGGAAGTTGCTTAATTAGGTCAAAGGGAGAAAAATTATGTTTAGAACCTAAATATGCGGTGTTTTTAGTTTCTAAAGCAAGATTGTACACGAATCTGCTACTGCCAATATGCTTGGCAATCAACTCTTTTTGGGAGTTGGTTGGGTATAATCTATATTTTAATCCTTTAAGCATATATTATTAATATAGTCTAAACTTTTGTAAAAGTACAATATTTTTTGACAAAACCAAATATTCGTCTAAATTTACAAAATGTAAGTGTTAAAGGAGTCGCTTACATCCCATCCACGCTAAAGCGATGAATGGGTTTTACGCTCCGTTTTATAAATTCTCTCGTCATTATCTAAATAAGAATAATCGACAAGGCAAGGTATTTCGTGTCCGTTGCATATTAATTCAAAAAGTTCGGAATAATTTCTCGACATTTTGTAAGGGCTTGTGAAAATCATAATTAGAAATTTGTTAGTTTTTTATAGCACTCACGAATTATAAAAGCGTCCCACAAGGCGTTATGTTTAACGGAACGGAAGTCATTGTACAGAACTTTAGTTTTTTCTTCCGTAAAGTTTTCTATCTCGCAATATTCTTCTCTTGAAATATCAGGGTCAATACTATTCATCTCGAACACGGTGCAAATATCCATAGCGATATAGTAAATGTTATCAGGAATACTAAAAGCGTGTCCCCAAATCTGATTGAATAGAACCCAATCATAAGCAAGACAATCCGACCAAATAACAATCTTTTCAAATTGCGATAACCATTTTTCTAAAAACGGCTTAATGTAATCCGAAGAGCCAAAAACGTGAACATCAGCCCAACGACTATCTCCTACAACTTCTCCCATAGAAGTAATAGGTTCGTGTATGGCAACCCAAGTGTTCGGGATTATGTTTTCTTCCAACCAATCATTAAGTTGGGTTCTATCGTAATCTGTAAATTCTGCATAGAAAGTCTTACCGCACTCGGAAATGATACCTAATGAAATTGGAGTAGTGGCTTGGTGTAAGCCTGTAAACTCAAGGTCTATAAATAACTTTGTTCTCATAGTTAATTATTTTTTTTAGTCCAAATTTTAATAATAAACCAAATTGATATTAAACCATAAGGAATTATCATTAAAGATAAGTTTGGAGTTGTATTTATATATTCGTGTTCCGTTCCTTTCATTCTGACCTCTGAATTTTGAAAAACAAAAGGAAGCCAAAATGTGAGTACTATCAAAGTCCATAATACCCTGTCTAAATTTTTCATAATCATTATTGCGTAAAGTGATTATTGTTCAAAGAAACACCGCATATAACACATTTTTGTCTTGGAGCAGTTGTTTGACCATAACCCACTTCTTGTTCCCAAACGTGATTACAATGACTTCTTGGGTCAACTTTAAAACCTAACTCCATTTCTTCAATTTTAAGATACGTTTTAAAGATTGTATTACGATTTAAAGTACTATCGTAGGTAATTTGTTCCCCTCCATAAACAATAAATCCGTAGCACATCTTAAAAAGACCTAAAACCACACGATATATTGCAAAAATTAAATAAATGACAACCCAAAAAGGCAAAGCGATTAGTCTGATAATGTATTTCATAAAATTTACTCTTGTGGAATTCCTGCGTTTTCTGCCTCTTGTTTTTCGATGGCTTTCCATTTCTTATAATTCACTTCGTCATTTGCTTGTAAATAGGCGGTAGCAACTAAACTTGCTTGAACGTAAGTTTGCATTTTATCTCCACCGCTTTTTGCTATTTCATATTGTTTTTCTGCATCATTGGCAACTTGATTCTCGATTGTTTGCATATCGTTTGCTACCTGCTTATCCATTCCTCCGCCAAATAAATAACTCATTCCAACGATAATAATTACTACAAACAAAATTGTTTTAAATTTACTTGTTTTTTTAGGTATTTCCATTTTTTATTTTTTATTTCCTTACTCTTTAGGATTTTCAGTTACTCCTCGTTTGTTTAAGTGGTTTCTGAACTCCACTATTATTTTTAAGACCTTATTTTTTTATGAATTATAATTATTTACCTCTTAAAAGTTTTAAGTAATTGTAGATAAATAGACATAAGACTACTGCTATCGCTATAATTATCACAACCTGTGCAACAGGGTGTAATTTTGCTAATTCTTCCATATTATTATTTTTTAGGGGTTATTATTTTTTGACTTGACCCGC